>Ga0307513_10000103_pt1 | contig 120399 bp, 111 predicted proteins | sample 15_EM_MG_FD_202174 | JGI IMG/M metagenome (GOLD analysis project Ga0307513, IMG submission 202174) | Populus trichocarpa ectomycorrhiza microbial communities from riparian zone in the Pacific Northwest, United States - 15_EM | ecosystem: Host-associated > Plants > Roots > Unclassified...
CCACTTTTTTATTTTCTTTTTTTCCTTCCCCTTTCACCCCCCCCCCCCCCCCATCATTCATTCTATCATCACCATCATCACCATCATCATCATCGTCCTTGCTAACTAACCTAACTCTCCGCTCCCACCACTGTTCCCTCTTTCAAAACTCCCTATTCAACTGGTTCCCAAGATATCGCATTGGTACTGCACGTGATGACCTTGACACTTCCCATGAGCTCTCATTTGTCACTTCTAGAGCACTCACGCATACTGTACTTTATTTCATGCTTCCCTTTCCTCCCCCTCTCATCGTTCAGGAGTCTACCGCAATTCGCCGTTAACTTAACTCTCAGTGCCGACAGCGAGAAAACCTCCATCACTTCCCCAGGAACGGTACAAGTAATAATAACCCCCCCCCCACTCCCAATCGTTTCACCGCCGTAACCTTTTTCTTCCCTATTCTGTGCGTTCAGTCACTCGCTCAGTCACTCACTCCTCACTTCCTCCTCACCGCAATGTGCACACCATAGCCATCACGTTCTGTTCGCCTCAATCTGAATGATACCCTTTCCTTCCCTCTCCCTTCCCTTCCCTTCCCTTCCCTTCCCTTCCCTCCCTTTCCCTCCCTCTCCCCCGCCCCGCGTGCCCTCAACCCCCCCCCTGCCCCAACGCACCAGTCGAGGCGATCAAAAATTGCCACCTCCGGCAAGTGAAACCAAACTTGTCTACCGTGCTCTATTTTTCGACTTTTCTACACTCCCCGATACGGCTATCATCATCCCCATCCGATTCGTTCACTTGCCGCAACGTTAGCTTGTGTTGCTTACTCGTCATCTCCCACTGGTCACGATAAATAGATGCTGTGTACGAGTAGGTAATACCTACTAATAATGATGATAAATAATAATAATAATAATAATAATAATAATAGGGACAACTAAGTAACATATTTTATGGTGAAAATTATTTTTTCTGAAAAAATTGAAAAAAGATATAGTAATAAATAATTCAGCATCCATGTTCATGTCTGTGTGTGTGTTTTATTCTCACAGTCCGTAGAAAACTTACCCATGAATAACCGGGGGCGACAAACCTGTTTTGGTTGGCCGGGCTGGGGCTGGGGCTGGACTGGACTGGACTGGGGCTCCTGGACTTGCGTTGGTTGGTTGTTGGCGCCGTTACGGCAAATTATTTGTTTATTTCACCAAGATGATGGGATCGAAGGGGGAGAGACAAGACAGAGACAGAGACAGAGACAGAGACAGAGACAGATTGGCAGTTGGTTGGTCGAACAATCTGGCTGGCTGGTTGGCTGGTTGGGCTTGCTGGCTGGCTGGCTGTACCGTACGTACTGACTGACCTGCAGCTTACGCCCTACTCGAGTAAACACCCTCGAGAGAGAGGAACCCGAAATGATACCGGTATCATACGCCATTTAATCTATGATACCCCCCCCTCCTCCATCCCCTATTATATCATAATATCACAACCTGGACAATTTTAAAAGTCACCTGGCAGGCCTGCGGTGTAGCGTGTAAAATAGCAGCATATCGCGCCCGCTTTTCTACGTTTTCCACGATACTTCTCCGCTCTGTATCATATCGGATCGCATCGCTCCTCGCTTTTTTTTTTTGCTGTGGCTAAGTTTTGAATAGCCTCTGTGAGTCCGTGTGTTATGCGTGGGTGAGTAAGCGATTAAATAGGCGTGTGTTCGATCGTGCACTAATTATTGCTTGTCCCATAAGTTTAGATCCTCTTCTTACCGTCTCTATGCGAACTTGCACGAGGTAGGCGGCGAAGCAGATCTGATATCCTGTGTCTTGTGGGCTCTGGCTGGTTACGGCTACCCTAATTATTTCAAAGCACCGAGCACCGATAATTGGCCCAATTGTCCTTGGAAATGAAAAACGTACTTGTATCATACCTCGCTGCCCGCCCTGCCAGTAATAATCTGCCTGCCTGCTGCGGTAGGGTTCGCCGCGAGGCAGACCCTGTGTGTGTAGTGCACCGTATCGTACTCCAAGTGCGATCAGTTGGAATGCAACCCATTCCACCGGTGCGCCGATTAAAATCTCACTAAAGCGATTCCCCCCTCCCTTCCAGCCCTATTGTATTACGCTGCTCTGGTGCTCTCTCCAGAGGAATGAAAATAATGTCATCATTACATGAAAAGAAATTAGTCGGGACGGCGGAAAGGATGCAAGGGAGAATCGCGGAATGGAAAGAACCCCGAAACGACTTTTGAAATCCAGAGCTGAAGTAGCCAAACAGGGGGGACAGTAGCTCAGACTTCTCATATCATAATATTATCATATTCATGTACCAGAAACCCCATAACACGTAACCCTCGAATCGGACATGACTCAAAACACATGCCGTATTTTCGCAGCCTTGCGCTCGCATGATTATTACACTAGGGAAAAATGAATGAACAAAATGAGGGAAAATCTGGGGGAGAAAGAGAGAAAACATGGGGGATGCTGTGGTAAAAGCAAATGATATGTGCTCTCAAAACTTCGAGGGAATAAACGTGGAACAAAAATAGAAAACCCGATCAGAAAACCAGCTCCGCCGAATGGTGACCTTCACACTCCTAGAAACAAATTACCGGTACAAAGGAAAGCTAAAACAAAAAACGGCTTTTAACTATCTGGGGCCCCCTTGATAGATCGACTCGTGAAGAAATCCACCAGGTGTTCAATGATATTATCACTGCACAAACATGAAAACTTGCCAAATCGCCCGGAAACAATCCCAAAGCTCTCATGATGATGATGTATATCCCACGTTTAGGAAGTCTGTGGGATCGATAGCAACTTCTGTCCCGGGAATTACGAGATCACTCTGCTCAAGTTGGGGATAGAAATTGTATGAAACTGTCTGCGAGTGAATCTGTCCATGGGCGCTTTGGGCCTGCCCCGGCGCAAATCTATGCACAGAGTCTGGTGGAATCTGCTGTTGCCCAACTAAGTGATGTTGCATGAGAGGGCTGCGATGCTGTGGATACTGTGCACCAGGCTGAGGCGGAGGTGAAACGCCAATGTATCCGCCGGGTCGAGTTGCTATTCTCTGCGGTGTTGTTACCCCTGAGCTTGTTGGGGTGTGTTGTTGCTGCTGCTGCTGTGGGCTTAATGAATAGATATCACGGCCGGCATTGCTTGGAAAATTAAATCCACCGTTAGTCCCCATTGCTAGCTGCTGCTGCTGCATTCGCAGGTTCTGTTCTGGACCGAAGTCATGAGGACCAACAAACTGCGGAGCCCTCAATGGTGCCTGGATCCCGAATGGATCATCCACTTTTGGTGAGCTACGTGGAGGGGTATATTGCAGATGTGCAGGACTCACGCCGAAGGAAGAGGGATCTGGAGAATGGAATTGTGGTGGTGGGAGTACCTCATAGTCCCCGTTTCCGGTGAGCTGTCTTTGCGTTGTGTCCGTAGGATCAATATCCATTTCCATACTCGGCTGCTGCATCGGCGGTGGCGGCGGTGGTTTGGAAGGCTCAGGTTTAGACAAAGCGCTATTTTGCTGGGCGCGTTTGCTGGCAGCTGACGGTCTAACATTTGGAGGTACCACTGCATCGTCCTTTATCAAGTCTAGTACTGGGAGCGATATTTGCTCCATATGCCTTGCCAAGTGTACTGTCAACTTCTTCCACGTCGGGCACACATTCCCGCAGAACCTACACTTTTCCTGTGTAGGGTGTTTGGCTGTAACTTGATGGCAGGAATCAACAATTTGCCAGACCTTTTCGAAGTCCTCGTGTGAGGGCGCACCCTCGCTCGCGCCGGCAACACCCTTCTTGCCTTTCCTAGCAGCCGCCTTCTGGGCTTTAACCTTGGGTTCCGCCATCTTATGCTCACGAACTAGATGTTGGACAAAATTATCCTTCCTGTAGCAAGTGTGGGCACAGTCGGGTAACGTGCAAGTCCACCACTCCAAATGTCTATGTCTTTCATTTTCGTGTCTAACCCAATCGGCTTTCCGCTTGAAAGATTTGGGCTCCGTGCATTCCACAAACGTGCAAGTGAAGGGTTGGACGTCTTCATGGACATGTTTGGTCCAATCGGATGGCTTCTGGAACTTCTTCACCTTGAAACAAATCGGGCACTCAAATTCGGCCGGCAAGCGTAGGACAGGAGGTTGCGGAACCCCCGGCGGGAATTGTGTCGCAGTAACTTTGCCTTCGGTTGGAGAGTGCGACCCGTCACCAAGAGTTTCATCGGAAGAGTAAGCTGGAAGGTCGTGTTAGCAGAATTCATGTGAAACTCTCGTTGAACGATATGGGTAACCGAACCTTCCGCCTCTACACTTGCCCCGGTTGTGCCCCCCCTGCGCCCATCGGCGGATGGGTCGCCGCCAGGACCAATTGAACCAACAGGGCCCCTGCATTTAGCCGCGTTTCCACATCTTTTCCCGCCTCTGATCGCAGCCAAGTGCTTTTGTCTATGTTCGACGAGCTTCTTAAATCTTTTGCCCTGCTCATAGACGACTCTATCGACAAGCTTTTGATGTAATGCTGGTGTGAGACCACGGACATGTTGAGAGAAGCCCTCAGAGTTGGGGGTAATATCGAGTTTTGGCAAAGGTGGCCTAGCTCCAGGAGGGGTGGTTTGTTGGTCATTTTGCATATCATCGTCATCCACATCATTGTCATCATCATCATCGCAACCATCGTGTCTAAGTGGGTCCGGAGGGGAAAGTAATTTTGCTGCAGCAATTCCACGTTTTCTAGATTCCTCCCCAAATGTATAGTTTCTCCTTGGAGAATCGCTCTCAGCGCTCTGCACTGGTGACCTTATAGGAAGAGCCGGTGGCCCTCCGTATTGCCCCAACATGCTGACAATGCCAAAAACTGGCTTTTCCTTCTGCAATTTCGACGATGATATGTCACTCTTGCTTCTCGCCCTCTTCACTGTTTGCGCAATGAATCCTCCACTTAATGATCGGGTTGGTGGACTGATTATACCAGCCGTACTCGCAGTGTGGGCTGTATGGGCTGAACTTTGTCCGGCGCCAGCCGCCATGCTAGCCATTTGAGCAAGTGCTCCGCCAATATTCTTTGTATCAACTTTTAATGGGCTCTTTGGGGCCGATTTTCCCCAACTACTCCCTCGTTTTATCGGGCCGAATGCGTGACTAGCCGTACTTGCGAGTGATACGGTGGAGTTACCTCTTTTCCTTCCCTCCATGCTTAAACCGGTTCCGAGTCTCTCCTTCTCCTTCTCCTTCTCCTTCTCTTTCTCCCTCTCCTTCTCCTTCTCCCGCTCTTTATCGCCCGCATTGCTAAACCCTCGCTTCAATCTCGAAGGTATTGTGCCCCACATACTAGGTCTTCGCTGATGATTCAATTGCTTCTCCTTCTCCTTCTCCTTCTCCTTTTCCTTTTCCTTATCTTTATCCCTTCCAAAACTCAGGCTTTTCAACAACCCATTTGCTAGAAACCTATCGGCATCGCCAGCGCTCAGGCGTCGGGATTTACTCATCTGACTACCAAATGTTGCTACCCGGGATGCTGTCTCGATGTTTTCGGCATAACGATGGAACTTGATGATCGCTGCGTTTGCGGTGTTGGGCTGGTTCCTTGACGCAATCGCTGCTCCCCTGCCAACTTGCGCGACAGTATCATTCCAAGGATGCGCTGAGTAGAACTGGTTCGGTCTTGGGTAATATCGAGGGTCGGTCTCACGGCGTTTTTGCTCCGCTTCTTCTTCTTCCACCGCCTTCTTCAACTCTAGTTCAGAAGGTGGAGTTTCGCTCGTATCCATCGAATCCTGATCCTCCAATGGGTCATCCAAACTGCCTTCAACGAATGAAGAAGCCACTGAAGAATCATCTTCGTAATCATAGGCGCCAGGTAGACCTGTGTCGTCACCTTCGTCGAATAGTACTGCTCCTGTTGTTGAGCTACTCTCGCCAGGCCTGACGGAATCGTCCTTACTTTTCGATGGCACCATTGGTTTTCTTCGGAAATCAGCAAGACTCCTCGATCGTCTCTTGTCGGCCGGTTTGACGGAAAGATTTGTATTCCTACTAAGCCAGTCCTCAATATCGGCGTTTTTCTCCTCAATTCCCCGTATTATTTCCTGCTCCTTAAGTGAGAAAGGGAGATCCCCAAGTCCTAATTCAACTTCTCGTCTTACGGTTGGATCCAATCCGCCTTTCCAGCTCCCATCTTCTCCTCTATTTACAACCATATTGTCCCCGCTGTGAACAGCCCCGGGCCCTGAACTCGAGGGAGATCCAGTCGTGGCATTTGAAGAGGGGGTTGGATGCATCCCATTGCCCCGGTGTGTGAACTCTTCCACTTTAACTACAGGGCTTTTGCGGAAATTGCTGCTCACGCCCGTAAAGCCACCAAGATTACTAGCAGTTAGCCCTGCTGGGCTAGGGGAAACGGTTGGGCGGGGGCTCGGCGGATGGTAAATCCCTAGATTCCCATTCGCAGGAGAAGAATATGAATCAGACAATGGATCCAAAGGGTCAATTCCCTCATCATAAAGAAACGTATTGTCGTCGGCAAGTGGTGGCATTTCAACCTCATCGAAACCGGGGGTTGTATTTTCACTATAACCGGGGCCGAGATCCCCTTCCGGCGATGAGCCGGGATCAACGACAAAGCTTACAGGGGGTGATAATGATAACGAAGGATCATCAGAATAGGATTGGCCTAGGTTATGAGTGTAGTAAGAGTGTTGACTCGTTGCTGGAGAAAATCCACTGCTTCCATTGGTCAGTGAGGGCGAGTGACCTTGGTTCCTGAGAGGCTGATTGATAGCCGACAGTAACGGGGAGCTCGTGTGAGGATATGTCGATGACTGGAGAGAGGGGACCGCCGGTTGTGGGCGCTCAGAGAGATAAGTGTTGCCACTTCCTGATAAGCTGAAGAGGCTTGTATCAAACGTGCCTGGGCCATGCGCGGAGTTTGGTGTTGGGCATGCATTCTGGGAATCCGACCTATCGTTTTCGGTGATTACTGGTGGGGCCCGACTATGTTGGTGATATGATGGAGAGGCCATTATTATGTCAAATATTCGATTGCCTAAGCAGTAAATGTTTGAGCTTTCCAGAGATGAAAGGATGTACTAATAGAGAAGTAATCAAGATGCTTGGCGCAAAAACAACTGTCACTTGGTGGACAGACGTATCGGAACGCCAGGCCAGAGGACTGCGCACGGACCACGCAGGCCCGAGAGAATCAGGCAACGCTTGAGGCGCTACCGCTACTCTGTAACTTCTCAGCGAGATGAAGGAATAGAGTAGGGTGCGAACTTGAGGCCACGAAGAAGTAAATCGCGGGGTTAAATCGCGATGAGGAAGCTCTGCAGGGAGGTCGGGAAGACTTCGGAAGAAGAAAATCGCCAGAGAGATTATTGGGCGCACGGGGTAGTATATAGGGCTTCGTGTTCTCGTAAATTTCTGAATTATGGGGAAAGCCGGCGCAGTAGCGGCGATGCTTCGCGGAATGGCTGAGCTGTTTGGCTCTAGACGTGATATCGGCGCGCCAAGTATTGATGAAAATCCCAGGTTTCCTGCTGTACTCGAGTAGTGCCGAGGCAGCCTATCTGTCTTTAGAAATCTCTCTCTGTATCTAGTTGCGCCCAATGTGGTTGGTTGGAGGGGGGGTAAAGGGGAGAGGAGGGGAGAGGAGGGGCTTGGTGTGGTTGAGGATGGCGATGAGTGAAGTGGAACGATAAGTACGCTTGACTCAGGTGGATGAAGCCTGACAGCAGCCAAGAGAATGGATAAGCTCCAGCAAGGAAAAAGCAAAAAACAAATCAAAGGGTTTTTTCTTTCCCCCCTTCCTCCCCGCCAGGCACACTCTTATTCAGAAAACGTAATAAGGAACTAGATGCAAACGTACAATGGAGTGAAAAGGGTTAACAAGAGGAGGTGACTATGATGGATCACTCGCACCTTTCGCCTCTTCTTCACTTCCTCTGCTAGTGTATGCAGAATAAAAATAAAAGGTTCGGCAAATGTAGATTATCCCCAGGGAGCCTCACTGGCCAGCTGTGTGCCCGTCAAACGAAAATAAAATAAAAGGTATGTATGATATAATTTATTAGTCGCCGAAATGAAGCATGTCAGGGCTAGGCGGATTTGCAGGAGATGGGTTCCCGCACGATTGGCCCGGTAGTTTGGGGGTGGGTGGGTGGGACTCGTGGGAGGGTGAGAATGTATAAATGAATAACGGGGGTATCAAACAGGAACAGAGAGGAGAGAGAGCTCTGCGAAGGAATAAAGGTTTTGTCAATGAGAGACCACCAGTGCAGTTGAGGTTTATGCTCGGGGTGCAGGATTGCGGCTCTCGCTTGAGAATTCCTTGCGAGAAGATTGGTGGGGCACGGTAGAGGTATGGTAGGCAGACGGGAACGTACCGGTAATCGCTTGGAGATCAGTTTGAGGAGCAAGAGAAATGGGGGAGGAGCAGGAGCTTCTCTCTGAGCACCAGAAAGGTGTGCTGAAGGTGTATGCGTGCAGTCTGCCTTGTATCGAGGGAGATGCTTACTTGGGTAGTCGTCGGACGAGACTCGAGAACGGGGTGGGGGGAGTGTTGGGGTAAGCGTGGTGAGGAAGAGGAGGGTAATGCGGTCCAGGGGAAGAAGGATACGGTGGGAGGGGCTGAGGTGGTGAGTGTAGGGTAGCTGGGTCAACTGCAGTAGCGGATAGCGTAAGTCAATCCCCGCTAAGATTGAGACAGATAGGCAGGCAGCCAGGGCAGGCTGACTGCAAAACACGGTAAGATCGCGGAGTCTTGTTCCTATCGAGAAACACGGGTAACTAGATTGAACGGCCGCAGGTAGCGAGTATGATAGGAAGATTTCTCGGTGCTTGTGAATCGTAGGTTTAATCCACCCTTGCGGCGATTCTATGAAATCCCTTACCCTTGGGAGTTGTTAGTCAGATAACGATAGATTGGCTAAGAGCTCCAAAAGCTTTGGTTACCGTAGTTGGCAAATTCTGTAATTCTATGAAGGTTTCCCCTGTTGGTCCCGGGGCACGTTCAGTTGTCTCCGATAGGCCGGAGTAGATACGGTGAGCTATGACCAGATCGTCGAGGCATGAAGGGTGGGGTTCGATATTTGGTGATTGTCCGAAGGGGTCCAGTCAATCCAGCCTCATCATCTCGATCTCGCCTACTATGCCAAATTCTGCCTGTGGTACTCGAGTAGACTGCGAGGGAATTCGGCTTCGGATCGTTCGGAGTTGATCTGCGTGATCCTGAGGCTCTGCGCAAGGTTCCTGGGACATCGACCAAGGCAGTTTCGCAAAAAAGACATGCGGAACACAATTCACTAACTTCCGCCTTCCTTTTCTCCTTGCTAAAATTCCAGGATAAAGTTAATTTCCGGAACCCCAAATGCTAAAGGCTTTTTCATATTACGGCTCTTCCCGACCGAAGCAAAACCTACTGAACAGGCCGACCGTGATACCGCAGCGCCCTCCACTCGTTCCCCGCTCCACTCAATTGGCCAGTTTACTGCAACCGCACGCTTAATTTTCTGGTCCTCAAACTAGCCCTTGGCGACGCCCTTACGGCGTGCTATGCGCAAGTGAGGGCGGCGCCAAAAGCCAAGCGATACAAGGGACAAGTGATTCGATTGACCTTAGTCATGCGAACCAAGCATTTTTTTACATCCCTTCCTCCCACTAAGTTTACCTCCCTCCTTTCCACAGCCCTTCGAGAGGACAATACAAGTAGCACAAGTCCGGCGTGTAACAGTGGCGCAAAAGTACAACGCTACGCAACGTTCTCCGACACAGCCCTCGGGATCCGCTGTTGAGTCTTGGTGGTAGCGGAGGTGGTCCCGCAAGTGGCTGTGCGAGAGTGTGAGGCAAGATGGCCTGTGGGCTGTGTGGGGGAGAGAGGGTAGGGCATCATACTGCACAGGCCTTGCCTTGAAAAGTAAGGCGAAGATTGTGGGGTTTTATGCTGATTAAGTGGGCTAGGCGTTGGGATTGTGGTTTTTGTTCGCGAACAAGCGCGAGTCGCATTGTTTGGTGATACACCTGGTCGTTGGTCATTTGGATGGCCTCACAAGGGGGCGATGCTTAGTCTATCTCCAAGGTGGGAACTCTAAGGAAACCTACTGCACCAAATGATCCCTACCTGGTCCTGACAGATGCATGTGCTATGGTGACGCGCCCAAGCCCCCAAGAGGGTCGTTCACCAGAAACTGGCAGACGGACATATCCTGCGGACTATCAATATTGGCCACCCTATGGATCCTATCAGTGCTTCATGACAGTATATAAATCCACTGGGCCAGATCCCACCAGATGGCTGTTTCGTGGAGGCTTTTGATATTGACCCAATTCTAAGACATGGAGCAATAGGAAGGGAACTCTTCTCATGTGCACAAACCAAACCATGGGATTGACAAAAAGAAGAGAAAACTGAATACAAGTCGCTGATTTCCACGAAAGATGCCATTTTTGGTAGTTCCGCAACACGAACACGAGTTGCTTAATCAGACTCATACTTTGCTAAATGAAGAATCCAACTACTGCGATAAACTTATTGATACCCACGGGTTAGTGTGATTTCGCTATGCTGCGGCGAGTAAAACGATCGACCAACAATGGGCTATGCCCAAGGACTATGGGTGAAGCGAGAACTCCCCTACGTAGGCGGTTGGGATGGAGGTTTGCTGGTGACACGGGGGTAAGTGGGCAGATTGGTAGGGCGGGTGGGCTGACCGGAGTGGTGCTTTGAGGATGGGATTTGTGATATTACTATGCTTGGTCTGCAACCTTGAACTGAACGGGTGGGAGAGGTGGCTCAATGAGAGTTAGCGTAAGTGAAGGCTCAGGGTGAGGTTTGAGTAGGTAGGAGAGTCTGATAGTGAATAGCATAGTTTGTCCAAGATTTGTTATATGCTGCTCGACCTGGTTGGGCGTTTAAGATCCGGGTACAGTACAAGACAACAAAGACTCTGTACTAAATAGGTGGGCCGATCCAAGCGCCCCAGCTTATAGGTCCTAATATCAGTGCTTTTTTTCGTACGGTACTGGGCATCCGCCATTCTTGGAGAAGGGCGCTGGCCGAAGGGGTATAGTAGGTTTCCAGTTAACCAGAAGGGCTCCCATTTGCTGGCTACGATTTTGGAGATAAGTTAAAGTGGCAACTCTATTTCTCCCATGCTGTCTCCACGAATTCACTGAGGAGGTGTATTGGGGCCTCAATTAATCGATAAGTCATCCGACACTACTTGGATGCAGATTAGAGGCTGGGCGGGGTGACATTGATATCTATGTTGTAACTACGGCTTTTGGTCATCAGATCGTCCCAATCTCCATTTGCTGCCATGTATCCAGATTGGATGACAGGATTAGGAGGTATTCCGAGTGAGTACTTGTGACTACAGTCACACACACACTGGCCAAGTTGAGAAATGTGGCCCAGGGGTGAAAATGAAGCCCGCGGCTTTTGGCGGTTGAAGGGTTTTGTATTTATGGAATCAGTGCAACAATGCGAATGTGGTGGTCGTCAAGAGGGAGCATACCAAGGCAATTCGGTAGTTAACTGCGCAGACAATTCAATTCCCTCCAGAAAGAGTATTGCTCTCAACATCTGAAGAGTGGCTATGATTATTGACCAGCTCCGTGATCTAATGGCTATGGAACTGGTCTACTAATTTGGAACGGGGACCATCTCGAGTTCGAACCGTAGTGGGGCGGACGTAGCTGGACACTAAAAAAAACGCCCGGCGAACCACCTTTGCTGGTGTAGGGGTCAGGCTAGGGTTGGTGCTCTTACGCTGGTATTTATGGTTGGGGCAGTTAGCAGTACACATAACCACACAGCGGGAGGACAGAGATTATGAGCAGGAAGGTTGGCGAAACAAGCTCAAGATGGGGGTCCAATTGTATTAATATCTTTACTCGAGTATATGTTTTCCAGAGAAGAGGGGCTGAGCAGCTCCTTCTTCCGCAGTGATTTTCGCCCACTTTCCAAAGTAAAGGAATTCTAAACCATAGCACGTTGTTCGATTATTCCAGTTTCTACAGTATTCCGGGGGAGCAAGGAATAATTACACATGTGATAGGAGAGACGACTTAACAATGGATAAAAAAGTGTTCACTTTCGTCATCAGATCTGTTCCAACCCGGTGGTCTGTACGAGTAGACTGAAGCTAGCTGAGGGGGCGGCGATTTGGGCATTGAAATGCCAGCCCTGTTTGCCAGCTTCAAGCATGGATAGAACGACGGCAACTTCGTGTTGGCCATCTATCAGAAGGCGCAACGAATACACCAAAGTTGGTGCCGAACTGACGGGTTTTATGCTAATTCTATAATAATATTATATTATTGGCAACATTCCGACCGTTTCTGCGTGAGTACGGTGACGAAAACTCATCCCCGCCCATCGCCATGAGCTGTTCGGCGCTCTGAAATAATCTATTATACCGGCAGTAGGAGTAAGGGCCCGGCGCGGCCCCAGCTCCCTGACTCTTTTTCGTCCCTGCCCCTGCCAGCGTGCTCCGCGCAGTAGTCAGCACAAAAAATGGTGACCACCCTTAGTATCATAGCCCATTTGTTAGTGTATATGGTAGCCCTGCTGCGCTAGTTCACAAACTTTCTTGGTTTGCTGCGCGGGGCCGCATGACCCTCTTCTCACATCGATGTTGAATTTTTTTATATTCTCCTCTGTCTTGAAAAGAAAAACCCCTCTCACACTTTGTTCTAGGCAGCCTAAGCCTATGTGACTTTGCTTTCTCCCTTCTTTCATTTGTAGCGCAATACGCGCGCTAGCTCAGACACAAAATCTAGCCTCAAGCCATTCCAAGCGTAGACCGTTTTCGAGTGATAATATATGAATTGCGGTCTGACAGGTGTGACCTTCGAACTGCTCTCACGAGGCCCGTACAACTAACCCAGCCTAACACTATGGTAACCATAAACAATCAGCCGAAAGCGGTCTGCTATCAGCAGGTAATTGCCCTCACCATAACACCACCTTCCCTTAACATTCTACTAGTCGGGGCGAAATCCCCCAAAGGAAAATTCTCTGCCAATCGCAACAATTTATGAGTGACATCCCATGAAGGTTATCATGTGTGACGTCAGCAGGCTTCCAATAGCACTACCACCTCAGTCAACAAACCAACACCCGCAAAGGCAACTCAAACCCAAAGTGATAAATTCTACAAACCTCATATCATATTTCCCCATCTATCTATCCGTCTCTGGTCGGGGCCCTTGTACTTGCCAAGTTCAGTACAGCGCACTTCCTCCAACCAAAAGGGTGGTAAAAAAATAAAAATAAAGTAAATAACAGGCTTAACAAAAAGCCAGCCTTGAACGGGTTCGCTTTGCCGCGTCAGCAGCCTACTCTCGTGCTCGTTCGTAGCAAGACCAACAACAAACTACCGCCCCAACTTATTTACCTACCATGAAACAACAATACCTTTCCCGGCAGCAGCAGCAACAACAATGCTCGGAAACGACCTCATAGCGTCCTATGAAGTCGACTTCAAACTGCTAAAAACCATCATCGACCGAAAGCTCGACGATGCACGGGATTTATACGGCGAGCCTAGGAAGGCCGTTTTGAGGGAGATTGAAAGGGCGATTGATGACGCCGACGAGATTGTAGGTTTATTTATTTGTTTATTTATCTATTTATTCCTTTGTTTGTTCATTTTTTTATTCCTAGCCGCGACGCCTCATAAACTGACTGCCCCGTGATAATATAGCTTGCACAAATTAGCGAGGAAGGGAGGGTGCTACAAGGCGTGCAGCGTGGAAGACTTAGGATTCGGTTGAGGGGGCACGCCCGGGATATGGATGCCGCGCGGAGCGCCCTGGCGGTGGTGCGGGCTACGGCACCCGGGAGACGACGGGGGAATTTTGATCAGGAGGTTGAGGAGGACGTTACGGACGTGTGGGCACAGGAGCGGGCGAAGGATTGGAGAAGAGGCAGTGGCGTTGGTGATGGCAGTTGTGTGGACGTTGAGAGCGGGATTCTCGGTGGAGGGGTTGGAGCGGGGCATGCGGGCCAGGTTGGGAATGCTCGAAGGACTAATGAGAATGGGCACGTTGAGGGTGAATGTGCTGGCGATGACGAAGGAAGGCGAGGTTTTATTAGGAGGTCCCTGATTCCCTCCCCCCACTCTTATGCTCCCGGTCCGGCCCGCGATGCTGAAAACTAGCAAATATAGGCTTACTACTGGGCGAAGGATAGCAATCGTCACCGTCTCGATATTGGCACTGTTTATTCTGATAAACATTTTCCCGCAGTTTAAGGGACCGTTTACCCTCGTCACCATTGGTTAGGGATTTCCTCTAACAGTCTCGCTTCATTCATCATTGTCATATTCATAGAACCTTGGGGGACCTCTTTTCTAGATCAGATTAGTGGTAATTTGTGTAAGAATCGGATTCATGAATAGTGGAATTTTTTTGAGGGGGGAGGATACGCTGCGTTGTTTAGGGCGGGGTTAGGGCCAGAATGGGAGTGACACGTAGGCTTGTTCATAATATATCACTCGGTATCTTTCTGTCTTTTGCGACACGAGTTTCTTGTTTGTTTGAGGCTTGGCTTTTTTTTTTCGTTCAGGATAGGCGATAAAAAACGTTTGGAGCATATATGAAGGGGATGCACCAGTAACCGAAATGTTATCCTGCGGGATATGTTTGATTACGCTCGGTCATGTAATTCTAGTTTCGTCTCTCTCTCACGCCCTATAATATCACGTGGGGTGACTATTGGCGAAGGAGCTTTTACAGGAAGATAGCAACAACAAGGGAGACTAGAGACTAGAGAGATGTCAAATTTCATGCATGCAGGAGCCCCTAGCAAACTGGCATATTGAAAAAGTGAAGTTGCTGTGGTAAGGGAACGGGAGGTCCGGCTGCAGCGGTAACGGAGCAGGCAAAGCTAGGCTCCCTCCTGCCCATGGACCAAAGAACCTCCAGACTACTACACCCCGATTCCCGGTGGGAAGGAGAGCCAACACAGACCAGACTTGCTAGAACATGTGTATCCCTCTCAAAGGGAATGGGGGTAGGGCGCAAGATTGCTGAAGTGAGTTTACTCATAAATTCCGTCAATAATTCATACAAACTGATCATTTACTCTCTAGACAACAGCTTGTATGAGCCAAAGTTGATTTAATTTCCGTGCAGAGGTTGCCCTACTCTCCGGGGATTTAATAATGGGTAATCTGGAGATCCTGCCAATGCCATAGATTACCTACGAGTTTCCAGCAGATTAAGACGAGTTCGATGTTTCCCCCCCCTCCGGGGCACCCTGACGCTCAGAGGGGTTTCGCCGCTAGCGTGGAGAGGGCTAAGTAGAGATACCTGCTGTCGCGGAAATATGCAGCACGGTATAATTCTAACGAGATTTTTTCTACACGCCTTCTTCTTTAGCCTGATTTAGCTAATGAGGAGGAAACCCTACGGACTTCAAGGCATCTGATGATGATATAGTAATTGAAAGACGAAGGATCGGCCCTGATACGATATGTTCAAAGTTTGACCTAGACTGCTTCCAACTCCAGATAGAGCAAGAGTAGAGAGATGTACCTCCTTCAAGGCAACTTGAACTACTCCGATAGGAGGTTTAATCTCTGAATACCCTCGTGTTGGTTAAACCACCATAGATACCCCTTTAGACAAATATAGTATCGTAAACCGTTCACGAAATTTCTTCCTTTTCACAATCAATAGGCCTGAGTGCATATCAGAAACGACCATTCATTAGGAGCTTTCACCACTAGCCCTGGCATCCGAGCGCTTGAGGCTTCTGGAGCGATAAACAGGGAGCTTGAGGGATTAGTATATTTATTATGGTATGATACCAGGAAATTCGGTATTTTCTAGAGTAATCGAGTGAGAACCAATGAGTTCCCATCAGGCGGGAATACATGGAGGACTGGTGTGGTAGGATTCCGAGTGATAGATAAGTAGAAAATGTAGACATCCTCTAAATTACGGTGTCCATGGTATATATTTGCGAGTTGGTGTTTGCTAACAGACATTGATTGAATCACTTGACCAAGTCAACACAAGTAGAAGAGTCGAGAGAATGTATGTTAGAGAAAAGCTATTTCTTGACTTTCCTCCTTTTCAAGGGTTGCATCTGGTAGGGGGATCCGAAGTATGTAGATTAGTTTCAACAGGTGGATGGAAACGGAAAATCGGTACTTCTGTCTTCAGAATGCCATCTAACTCCCCGTGAAGTTTACTTTGTACAGTATTTTCCACAAAATACGCCCCTAAAGAATCCTACCTTCACCGAGAACTCCCAACCTCCCCTAGTAGTATACCCTTAAGATATGGGCAATTGGAGAAATTAGGATATTATTTTTTATAATTCCTATAGATAAAGTACTAGGACAAAACTGTTCGTCCGATGCCCTTTTTACACCAAAAGTGCCCATTTTCACCACCCTCTCTCATTGCGCAATGTCTATGAGAATCAGCGAAAATTTGTCCTTGCATTAGAAAACCCGTAGATAACATGAAGAAATTTACAGAATCTTTAAATATCACCAAGTGGTGGAGAAAAGGTCATTTAAGTATCTGGTATCGGTTGCCATGTACTTTTTTGTATGGAGCCGCATACAAAAATCTAAGTCACTTTCACACCAGTTGATGCAATCATGAACCATGAAGGCGGCTTTGATTACTTACACTTCTACTTATAGAGGCTTGAATAGATAGTGATTCCCTAGCTGATAGAAAGATTTCAAGTGTTTTTATATAAGCAGTGTTGAGAATTGTTTGTTTAAAAATGTCCATTTTTGGTGTAAAATGGGCATCGGACGAAAAGTTTTGTCCCCGTACTGTATATAGCGAGTGAAAGCTTGACCCCCCCCCCCAGTCGTCAAAATCACGATAGAACAAAACACTATCTACCCAGCTCTATGGCTACGAGACTTCCAGGAAGGTCATAAAACAGGTTTTTACCGGAGAGGCAGGAGTTCAACACCTGCCGAGGGTGCCTGTGAAGAAGGGGCCAAAGAAAGGAAGAGCCCGGATATGCGCTAGCAAGCCATTCATTTTTCTCCCGCTGACTGCCTTACCTTTTGACCTCCATCAACATCTCTTAAGGCCCTTCTCAATAGACACTTTCAGCAGATCCCTGTTTTCAGTTCAAATTCGAGTTCGAAAAGTGATGGATACCCCTGGAAGGGTTTCAAACATTCCCAAGTAGTGCTCTACCACAAAATAGATTAGTTCAATGCCAAAATAGACACGATCATCAAGAAATCATAGCATAGCATACCCGTACCAAGTACAGTATGACACTCCGAAGCTGACTCAACTTACAGCTAGTGTTGCTTGGACATTTGTCCGGGTATCCTTCCACTTGTGCCTATCATTTTTCGAACTCGAATCCAAACTAAAAACAGAGATCAGACTAATTTTTGAGAAATAAGGGTGGGGTATAGGAAGAGACACGAATAGAAGTGGGGGGAGGTACATAAGCAATATCATACTTCAAAATCTAGTAGCGAAATAATAGGGTTGTTTGGTGTCACACCCTCCCGGCTTTTCCTCTATTAGTGACATCAAGAATGTTCTAAGTTGTATAATTATACAGGCAGAGACATGAGTTAGTGTAGGCACAACCCAGCTAAGGGGGGGTGGTGGTGGAAGCTTCGGATTTCCCTGGCTACGCGGTGCGGGCTGACACGAGTCTGCTCCAAGAAAAGCCCAGGGCTGCCCCCCACATGTTCTCAGTGCGGCCCGGATATTCTCTCAAGTCTGATCCCATCTATATTATCACCTCACTTCTGTCTCTGTAATTGGCTCAGCACTGGGAAGCGGCTTCCTCAATTAACCCTTCCAACTTAATAATGTGCAAGGGCCCCATGCAGGGAAAAAAGGCCCGAAAATGATTTTGTCGGCGCGTTCTTGTCTTTTGAGGGATTTACCAGGCTCGGGAAAGGGTGTCAAGAACTTTTCAACAGAGATATCACGTCAAGTTGGCGAGATATTTGCTAATCCTAGTGAGATGTAGTCATATTCCCCTCCAAGCAGAGCAGTCACCTCGAAATATCGGTAAGCTAAATGTGGCCTTTTGTTAAATATAGGGCTGATCAAGTGATATAAAGGGGCAGTCATATTATGTCACTCGGGGGTTCCCCCTGCAACTTGCAGGTTTGGCTTCATTGTCGTGACTATTCACGCAGAGCCGGCTTAGACATTGCTAGTCCTGATCAGAACTTTTTGGGGGCCTTTCCACTAACTTCACGATTAGCAAGCTTACGGCCCTGCCGATGCTCGATCTGACTGTGGCAGTCCTGGACCCTATCCTATCCTGAAGCGCAGATGGGCATAAACAGGGCAACCAATTTCTTGAAAACTAACAAGTAATTGTGTAACCCAAGCGAACGCACCTCAACCGTGCTAGGACCTGTGGGCACCTGCTGGCAGCGGGGGCCCTCGGAGGTCCCGCTCAAGGGCTCACAGAGGACAGTTGCTCGACGCAAGAACCGCTATCTTTCCTCGGGAGGAGGGGAGGCGTCTACGGGTGGAAATAGCTATCTCAGCCCTAACAGCATCAGAGACACAGGCCCTCACACCATATCAAATTCGGGGAGTTTTAAATTACCTATCAGCAGAGATAAAGAACGAAGGCGGGGCCTGTGCGGACGTTCTATGGCTATCTTACAGCCCCCTTTACCAGAAGCTGCATCCAGAGGATTCCCCAGCATTAGAAAAGATTGGCTATCTTTCTCTCTGCCGACTGCACAAGATTTCTTGGCCATGGCTCCCCCCTGTCCCGGCCTCGGTGCATTCTACAATCTTAGATGTGCAGACGGGACCAGTGCCTCAGATACGGGTAGGATAATCAGCTCAAACCCCTTCTACTCAATATGACAGCTATGCCGCCCAGAGGAAGTCTTTCGGCTCCCGACATTAAAGTCCCGCGTCATAGAAACTCACTCGCACTTCCTAATACGTTAAGAGAAAAATAAGTCTTATCACTCGCTAATAATTCCAGTGGCGAAATGCATCGACAGCCCAGGCTCAGAGCGTCCAATAACATGTAAAGCCGCCACGCTCTGCAGGAACGCCCCGCATCGATTGCCGTCCCGTCCTTCCCATTTAAGGCTCCCGATTATCCAACCCGGAAACAGCAAACCACCCGCCACTAATGCAATCCGAGGAACCACAAGGACTGGCAAAAAAGTAAAATAGAGGAGGAAAAAACGAGCTAAATAAAAACCAGAATTTGCGGATAGCACCCGACCGCATCTGCGGCCCTTCTGCAATGATGCTCCAATCGTACCCGCAGCTGCGGACGTCGACGCATTCCCCGGAATTGGAATTGACGATCTTCGGCGGATTAGAGTACCGCTCCAACCACCTGGACACAAATCTCGAATCTAATATGAAGTTCAATTGGGGATCCTGCTTTAGCGCTGATAGCCAGATCGGGACCGTGTTTCAATGCAGAAGTGATGATTCGCGGGTTTTCGACCTTTCACTGGTCGGGGTGCTTCGTGACCGTCCTGGACCAAATTTTCAGTTTCGCAAATTTCTCTGTCCCAGACCCTGTGGTCACCAGGTCGGTCCATCGGGAGCCGTCCGGGAAGACCTGACCAACCTCCCGCTTAATTCGCCTTTTTTAATGCAAACTTTAGTGACAGGTTATGTTCCTCATTCTATCTTTGCACTTCCGGGAAAGTCCCGCGTCGACCTCCGCCAGCAACTGATCCTCTCCATTACTCCATAGAAACTTTGCCAAGTTGTTCCTTGCCTAAGCAACTGATTGGCCTTATCTCTATTTGCCCATTAACAGACATTGCGATATGACTTCAGAGTTCAAAACAGCACCACATCTCACCCCGAAAGAAATAACCCAGTCCACCAATGAAAACTGAATCTAACCTACAGCTGAATGGAGGTAATGGGAGAGGGGAATGCTCTAGGTTCCGAAGGAAAATACTCCTGAAGATCTTAAGAGATAGATCAAGGGAGGGAAAAAAACGATCCAAATCCACTCTATTCGAACACGGCACTTTATCTACTGATATTTGCCTACCGCTCTAAGCGTTCGGCAGTGATGTTGGTAGTCGATCAAATAAGGTTTGTAGCCAAAGATGTCTCTTAGCCGCCCGCAACTTAGGTTCGGGAAGCAGCATTGAAGAAAAGCAAATAAAACACATTCAACATATCGGCAAATTCACTAAAGAGCATTACGGAAACCCACAGGTGTGATCGAAATGGAGTCTATATATATGCTGTGACATGTAAGTCGCTGAATCGGAGCGGGCGAGCGCACTACATGTGCAGTGGACCAGGATAAAATATAGTGTACCTTGCTGCCGAAGTCTTCACCGACCACTATCAGAAATCACAATCCTACCGCCGAAAGCTACAGGGAACCCCGAAACATCAGCTATAACCAGACGCCTTTACACAGCCCTTGAAACACTACCGGCTCTTTCAGAGCCAGTCTTGAAATTGTTTGGAATGAAGGGTGAAAAAATATGCACTTGCTCACGCTCAATATGCACTCTACCCGATGATTCCAAGTGTGCCCTACCCCTCTAAGGGGCACGTACATGTACGGTAGGCTGCTAGCCAAGGGCCTGATTCCTCGATTCCGTGCCTGAAGTGGCCCCGAGACGGCCAAGACTAGGCGGAAGCAGTAAAACGATGAGTTCATCACGAAATCGGAGCTCTAGAGCCGAAACCGTAGCTGTAATAATACTCGTTATCCTCCCTGCATATTGTATACTACCATTGTGACCTGTTCTCTAGGAGATGAGAGACCAAGGCTCACCAATTGACAATCTACTGTCATAGGTTCGCGGCAAACTGCGAGTGACGTCTGGTGCTAGAAGATCTGTTTTTTGATTGAGTATTTTTAGCGCTAAACCTTCCAGGACTTTTATTGTTTCATTTGTTTCATTTGTTTCATTTTTTCCCCTTCCCGCTGAAACCTCGTGTTGTAATAAGAATTAGGAACATCCTTTTTGTTTTGTGATCGTCAATTCTGCTTTGGTCCTCCTACCGTGGGGAAGCAGGTTCCCGGTGGGGCTCGAAGAAGCTCGTAGGATAGAGCCCCTAGTTTAAAGCCTCCTGTGATTTGGTCGGACCAGCATGCCAGCTGCCACACGCCACATTTTTTTTTCTTTCTCCCGCTAGGCAGGTGTCCTCGCCGTCGGTACTTGTGCTCGAGTACTCGAGTACTTGTACCCGAGCGCAAGCATTCTTCCTGGCTCAAGCCATTGGTGCCGTGGGGACGGTCGCTGGTCCCATGATCCAATCAATCCATCCACGAACACGCACAGGCGGGGATTGTTGGCCAGTGTGCGGAAATGTAACCTAAGTCCACCTTCGGGCCCAGGCACCAACTTCATGACCCGGTGGCTGTTGCTCTGTGTCTAATATCGCGCTATCCTAATACCAATGCGGTAGCACTCTCCATTTGAGCACAGTCCTCGTAAGACCTGGATTAATGTAGTTCAGCACAAAATACTAGCGAGAAAAGCCCAACGCCATTGGTTGAAGGGCTGTTCGAAAGGAACCGTCTTCCAGGCACGGGCCCAATCGCAGGCAAGCAGTTATGACAGCGACTATGAATGTTCTTGGGAATTCTATTGCTATTTTATCTGCAGCCGCCGTAATTCTAGAGAACAGATGTTGTCGCTTTTTTTTTCTAAAAGGGGGTGCTTCTGGCCTTTCCACAGTCAAGATCAGATAATTTTGCTTGGGCACGGCCTTAACGCTAGCTTCGGGAATTATTATTTTTTTAGAAAAAAATAAAAAACGGCCTGTCCAAAAAAACAGCATCTTCCAAAGTTGCGACGACCGTAGAAAAAACAAGCAGAGCAAGCAGCTCACTATGCCCTGAGCCCCGCATAAGGTACCTGTTTGATTCCCAGTTTAAAAGGCCATTTTACAATTCCTTTGAGTGTTGCAGTGCAATACCCCTTCCCATTGCCTCCACTAGGTGTCGAGCGTCACTTGTCACTAAAGTGCATGCACCAAGTGCCCAAACACAGGAACTAAACAAAGGTATGGCCAATTGTCTGTGCGCATCAGTGCGCCCGCACAAGATTCGAAGTCGAAGATTGGGGTGCTTGTACTCGTAGCAGGCAAGAGGCACCCGAAAACGGGGGTCGTGGGTCTTGAGTTTGTATGGCTCAGATACGCACGGATTTCGGCCATCCATTTTGCGAATCCCTGTTTTCGGGTACCCATTGCCTGGCCCGAGTACTGTACTAGTACTTGTACTCAAGCAAGTCGTATAAATGAACTGATAGGCCACCATCTGGATATCTTTTGTGTTAGAACCTCTCTGATATCGAATACTTCTTGCCTGCCACCAGTACCGGCCGGGGTGAGAACGAACTATCTCAGACAAAATGCCAGGTCAAGCTGCGTTGATTGGTGACCGGACCTCGGCTCCGCTTCAATGTTGTATGGCTTGCCAAGCATAACAATTACTCGTAGAGGTCGCGAATTTGTGTGGGCGCTCGGACACGCACGGGGTTTTTTGCTCTCGGGTACTTCTTGCCTGCTACTTGTACGAGTAGATATACCACTTGTGGGCTGGCCTCATCTTGAATCTGAACCCTGCCTTGGGAAGCAGGAAGATCGGTGTGACCGGATCTCACAAGACCGACAGGAGCGGGAAGCAATAAGGGGATGACCGGGGAAAACTCTCAAGGAAAAACCCGAAGCTGGCCGGGGTGCCTTCGGTTCGAGCTTTGGGTTAGTTGGTGTTGGATCACTTTGCACGAGGTTTGCTGCAGAGCTAGCTGGATAACCTGCCAAGCCGCCTCATGTTATCACCCTGCACCTGGGGAGGGGCATTAGAAACCGGAAGACTATTTCTGCTGATCCCATACAATCCTCTGCGGAGACAAGTGCTACGTTTCCAGTTCTTGGTGCCCCCCCCCGAGTACTCCTGGTCCGGAGAATTAATATATGATAAGTGCAAAAGGGCAACCAGAAAAAAAAAGAAGCTCCCCCTCTAGACATTATCGACGCGTGAGAAATCCCGCAAGGTAGCGAGAATATTCCAATGTGGAATAAATGGAATGAAATGTACAATTAGCACCTTACATCCACAGAGTTTTGCTTTTTCGCAGAAGCGAATTTAGGGCTATCTCTATCATATCCAGTCTCAAGATCCAAACAATCTGAATTAAGAGATGACAAGCAAAAAACCCGCTCATAATGTGCTTAACCGGGGCCCAACTTTTGGATGAAGATAGATATACTTTGCGCTCCTGTATTTCCACCCCCAGTTTCCATCTAACCACCTGCCAAACCGGTATGCCACATGAGGGATATGTTGCGGAAGCCGCACGAGTGATTTCCTATGACAATATTGTGAACCTGACCCACACCCCTCGCGAGCTTTCGAGCGAGAACTTTCAAGTGATTTGAGCTATGATATTATTATAATGAAACTACCAACGAAGGTTTTTCCTGACCTAATAGCTATCAGATGCAAATCCTGAATGTCATGTGTTCGGTTTTTCCCGAGGTAAGCGCGATTGTGCGAGTGGGTCCCATGACTAGTGATGCATAATATGGGTCCATCGTGGGCGGAATAGAGTCTAACCCCCTCTCACTGTGATGGCAATTTTTCAATTGATTTTTAATATTTTCTTTTTCTTTCGGAAAGGGTGGGGTTTCTTTGTCAGATCCTTACGGAATCACTCTGAAACTGTTACTTGCTGAATGGTTGTTCTCGGCGGCCGTGAGCTGCGCTGTACTTGTACAGTGCCGCTCGACCGGCTCCCAGAGCGGGAGCCCCGAAACGCCTCTTGCTTGAAGGCTCATCGTGGACGCCTGCCCTGTGAGTGGCCGATCAGAGTAGCCAGAACCCAAACCAAGCTACCTCAACTAATTCCGGTAGGGCCGGTTGCGACTCGACGCTCTAACTATAAGCACGAACCCAAGCGATCCACCGAACATACCGGTACTATGAACCGCAGCCGGGCCGAATTATCAGCCGTGGCAGCTTACAAGGAGGTTCCGGTGGCTCGGGCTAAGCACATCCCAGGCCCAACACTCAGCTAAAGTACTCGCACATGCTATTCGCCTCAGAAGCGTCAGCCAGTTGGCCTATCGCTCCTTGGTGAACGCAGCTAAGTTGACGTGCGTTCCTACTCAGTTCGTTAGTTATGGTATCTCGTAGAGGCTAACACTAGTAAGCACAGAATTGGTAAGCCCCATTAGCAGAAGCGAGGGTATCTTTGGCATCTTTGATGAAAAGAAAAGAAAAGAGGGACCCCCGGGAGAGCCCTTAACTGATGACTGACAGACTGTCATGTGTATGAAGTAGTCGGCCAGCACTTTAGAGAATGGCTGGATATTGTAATAGTGATGCTCCTCCCCCCGCCGCGAGCATGGGTATTTCTTCGCAGATCTTCGTGCGGACCTCCCATCATAGACCCAGCGAGTCCATGGCCCGCTTCCTTTTTTTTTTCCCTCTGACAAAGGCTGGTGCAAGTTTAAATACGACTGCTTGTAGGGCTGGTTCAAATAAATCCAGCTATTTTACCCTAGAGCGCAGCAGGTCATTTATCGTCCAACCGCACCACATACATATCATACAATGATATACTCTTCTGGTTCCGCTCTAACCCAGGAAAAAGGATTGAAGTGATCACCACAAGGAACCTAAGCCCCGTAATAAGGAAATAGGCATATTGGTTTTAATAACTCCTCTCAGCTGGCCACGTCAACGGGGGAAATGCGCGGAGTCGAGCCAAAAGCAATGCCCGAAGCCGGAGGTTATCAAATATGGGGCGGATTAGTCGCAGATGAGAAAATCTTGCTGGGCTGTCGGCCTCCGTACTATGTGCTAGATGTTCTAATAAGTGTTGATACTCTAGGGAAGTGCTAATAACGTGAAAACTACGTAATAATGACCACTACACGGTATTATCGTGCTGAACTGTGTCTTTCTGGGTGATCTCCCGGTAGTGTATCCGCTACGCACCCGGTGCCATCGGTCTCTAAGGTTGCTAAATGAGAGGCTATGTCCTGCATACGGGTCCCTACAGCTAGTAGCCACGCACGTAAGCCCTGACCCCCCGGTAAATATATAGGATATTTGGCTCATTGGGTTGAAAAGGTATTTTTTCGTGTAAATCAGTTTGTAAGATTGCTCCCGTGGGTCATACAGACCTATAACACGGATGTCAAGGGGCCAAACCAGAGCTCACCTTACTACTCTGTTTTCCCTGTGCCAAGAGATGACCCTCTAGCTGTTGAATACCACTTGGGGTCCGTAGTGAAACTCTTTAAGCACTCAAGCAGCCATGTCAATAGTTGTCGATATTTAAAGTACCCTACCATATCAACTTAGCGAGCAACGCTTGCTCAAGTTGCGAAACGCTGCACAAAATGCTCTCATTGGGTCAGGCAAAGCCGCTGGTGCTTTAATCTGTTTTTCTGGGTGTACCGATCGTATGGTTCTGCTCCACATATTTCTCAGCAACGTTTTGTGGACTTTCAATTAGATATAGTAGCCTGCACCTTGCTGAAGGATCTGCAAGATGGTTTAGTGTCTTTTAAACCTCTCTTATCTTTAGTATAGAGGAAGGTTTTTTGGATCGCTTGATAAATTGGAGTCTCAGTTGCTGCATAAGTCTCTCATCGAGAGGATAACCGGATCACAAGAGATCACTCACCAGCATGGTTATTGGTGATGTTTTGTACACTATTCACCTGGTGGTTGGCTAGCGATTCATAAAAATATTCGCATAACATCCTTGATGCGGTGGTGTGGAGTATAGATCAGCCTGGAGCGCTCAAAATTTCCCTTTTTCGCCTGGTTTCTGCGATCGACAGAACGGAGATGAAACCAGTGCAGTTGGGGTCCTCATCTTGGGTCCCCTGTCCCCTGGACTAGCATTAGGTGCCCGTTATTTCGTTGTCATTCTCAGCAAGGGTTTCTCAATGAATGGCGCTTCTCGGCTCTCTAGAACTGCCCTGTCGCGGCTAATATTTTCCTGGCCGCCGAAAGGAATTAGCCTACGTTAAAAATATTACTAAATTTCTTATAGATGCTACCTACTTCAAACATGGGCTCTGGCAGGGATTTCCCCAGTTCTTTCGATGGGATGCATAAAAGTTTAATTGTGAAACGCCTAGGTCTATTCCTTTGGGGTGGTGACGGAATCGCCACTGTATTGTTTACGCCCGTATGATATGAGATGTCATTAATTATTATCATGACTATTTATAGAGACCGTTGCACGGGGCACAAGATAGCGATGAGTGCTTGAATGCTCGAGAGTGGTATCGCGAGCTAGGGATATTAAGCGGGCGGATGATTCTGATGGCTCATTGGCTCTAGGGGATTGGGGAGCCAATGCACGCAGTATTATTTGAGTTCGACTATGCCGATCCTGAAGGCATAGACTAAGCTTGTCTATTGCAGAACAAAGGCCTCAGACTGCCAAGAACCAATGTTCAATGAAGTGAAACGTATGGAAGCATGTCAGAGGAGTCCAACCGCCACCGGCGTCGAAGGCGCGTGCTCTGCGATCCGCCAGGACTTTTTTGTCATTCGTGTTGAATGAAACTTCCCATATGGATGGTACTTGTAGTTGATTGACCATCGCAGATCAATTTAGGGTCCATGCTAGGTCCCAGAGGTTGCGGAGGGACCTGGGGGGATCACTGACCCCCCTGTAGTGAGAGTATCTAGCCGTGACGGGAGCTTATGTCCGGAGAATTTAGCGTGAAGACATAGCAGTCTCTCTCATCAAAAATAACACTTCGTAATAGACACTGGGCCTGGGAACCAATGGGGAAATGGTACCAGGGGTTTGACAATTGCAATCACGCATGGGGGATCGCTCTGATAAAATCCGTAACGAATGGAGGATAATCCTGTTGCATGAATTGTTCTGGCAGATTTTAAATCTCACACACCCAGCTGAACTGATACCTACCATACTCTATTGGTATGGGCCGGATACAAATGTGCCCTAACGGTTAGCTTTTCAAGACAGTATGCTCTGTGGAAGAGCACCGGCTCAAAGTTCTAGACTAGGGTTCAATCATTTGGCAAGCACACGTATCTCTGTGGAAATTCTGAATTCCCGCGGGTGCCGGGTTTTGGAGAAGTAAGCTCTTCACCAACGAAACTCATTGTCAACCTGGAATTGACTCGTGTTGTGCCTAGTGAGCGGTTTGCCTATTGTGGAAGAGGTGGGTGGGTTCGGGGATAGTTGTATGTTTTCAGGAGAGATGTTCACTTTGAGAAATGGCGCAGTAGGGCATTTGGTATCAACTTTGCATTCCCATGCTTGTTGGCCATGTTCAGCATCTCGAGAAAGAGTTCGCCCATTGTCTTCCTCGGTCCACCAAGGGTAGCGTTACTTGGGTAATCCTAGTGGTAAGTTAAAAAGCAAAACTGGAGGCGCAGAGCAGGAGACTTTCCAGGTTCTAAGAATGCGAGGACAGAGTGAGCCCTCTTGGGGAGGAATGGCCGTATGGTCTACGGCGCCTGTACCTGCCCCAGCGGTGCAAATAGTCCGGGACAGATCAGCTTGAGCTATTCGAATATGGTGCCGGTAGAGATGCAAAGTTATACTGGAGTATATGTAACGGTGGGTAGTCTTGGCTGAAGTAGTGCCTCTGGATTAACTTATGAAGCTATCCGATATTCATAGTTGGGTGATGATACCGGCAGGAATTATGTCTGACATTCTCTTTAAGCATGCACACTATGGAAGGGGCATCCCGAGTCTCGCGAAGCCAATGGTATATATCAAAGTGACCGAAGAACGAAAACATTATTGATAGGCTTGAGGGAGGCTCTAGGCAGATGCTCTTTAGTGCTCCTATCCAGGCTTCTCCGCTCTGCATTGCAGATCTAAGTTAACTCCTCGGTTGGCCTGACGTAGGGGCTGTCTACTCGAGCAGATGCAAATTTATATAGGTATCAGCGGTGCAGCGCGCAGCGGCATCGCAGAGTAGACTGAACGGGGTTCGCTAAAAACGACCGAAAAAAAACCCCAAGAGTGAATCTAATGTCCGCAAGTAGCGAATTATGAGGTTGTCCCTGTATAGGTCCTTGTATGCTCTAGGACATCGGCTGCGGTTCACCCCCAGGGGTATTGATCTGACAGATGTAATAAAACCCAACATAACTTCAGTGGTCCAAAAAGCTCCCCACTTATCGCATGGTTTCCATATAGGAATTGTATAATCATTTCAATGTCCTATTCTTGTAAGTAATAATAACCTCGTATCTGAACCAGTAAGGCAGCTGTTGTATAGTCTGCTAAGTACATTTCACTCTTTACTCAGGATGGTTTTGAAAACCATAAAATAGTTTGCTGCAGCATTTGCACTCTGGTCATCGGGAAGGCGTTTGGTAGAGCACAAAAGAGGGCGCCCAAACAAGCCCTGCCCCCCCAAATCTAATAGCTTGAGCTTGGGAAATGGGACGATGGGCCTTGAACTACCGGCATCTGTGTCCACATTTGTCAACCACCGGGGCTCGCAAGACCACAACTCGGTCAAAGCCCGGGATGTTGCCTTTTGGGAAGATTGGGTGATAACGGCGAAATGGGGGCTCTGACTCTGTAGCTGACCTGAGGCGTGAGTGGCTTTGTCGCTGGGGGGTACTTGCGGCATTACGCATAACAGGAAAGAGGCTGTAGCTCAAGTACCTTAGGCCAATGTAGGGATAATGATAGGGATGCGCTAGGAGCTTCGGAAGTCTTCAATGTTACCTTGACGAGTGTTATAAGAGATCCATGACCACGCTCTTTACAAGCAAAACTCATCCTCATAGTCTGAACATTATCCCCCCATACCCGCAAACACCACTTCAGCCCCCCAGAAGCCTTTAGTATAGCTCTCTTAATGGCGGATCAAGCGCCTAGTTTCTCTACCTCCAGGCATTCTCCAGCCAAAGACCGGGATGACAATGGAGGCAACCAACCTAATTCTCAACTTCTGAATTTTGCCAATGAACTCTTCGAGTGTGTTCCGGGGCATATATCAGCTCCAGGTGTAAGTTCTCCAGGGCTCAAATCTTTAATCCATCTCATTTGAGATTGAATCAATATGGTTTGGACTTAAAAAGTAATTTATTTTTATATTTTTAGGTACCAGGTGTCCTGTGTCCTACTTGCGATGCACAAGGTATTGAGAGTTGGGTGATACGCGGGAAGGTCTGTTCGAGGTGCGGGACGCCTTGTCAATAAGCCAGCAATGTTAGGTCTAGATGGCACCAAGTCAAGGCAGGTACACAGGTAGATTGTTGGCGGGCCATCGATCGTGTGCTGCTTTCGGGACAACTATTTCATATATTTCTGTCTGAAGTTTGTTGGGTGTAACGAGCATGAAAGGATGGCTCGAGGGGTTTCATTATTCGTTATGGGAAATTTCCTTATTTTTTCCTATGTCATAAGAGTTAGCGTGCTTGCGTGTTGCAGAGGTACCTTATATTTTTCCTACGTATTTCGTGAGCCAGCAGACCGGTACTTGCTCGCCAGTTTAACTCAGTAGAAACTCGTTCCAAATTTCCATTCTTAAACTGGCTCGGGCTGGAGAGCGTTAAATAATTCAGTGGACTTTCGTTGCCCAAGTCCATTCTTATGTTGTGGAGGTATCCGCAAATCTTGGTGTTTCCTGAGCACAAGCAAAGCCAAGATCTCCGGATGCTTTCTCAATGCCCAAGCGTAATCGGCACCAATTTCTTTCTTCGAACATATTGATCAGTTGGAGTAAAGTGGACGTAGAGGCCTGTCCAAGTCTTGGCTCTGGATTTTAGTGCCAGGTTCGATCCTTTTTTCGGTGGTGGCACCTGTCATCTTAGTTCGGATACTGATTGTGAAGCTGGAACATGCGCTTTTGTGCTAATTAGTTCATAAAATTGACTCACTATCCTCTAGCGTTGAGGCTTAATCCGGGAGTGAGCTTTCTGGGGATTGTCTTTTTTTCAGTGGTCTGGAAAAAATCGATTGGAGGCATCAACTGGCACAAACAATGTTTTGAGAACTTCTTAATTAAGGGACTTCCACAAGAGTCCTTAAGGAGGTGAGTTATCACACTTGATCAACTCCAACAACTAGAGCCATGAATTGGGTCCAATGAATCCAGCAAGGCCTTAAAGGAGGGAAAGTGGTCTCGCCGGGGGCGCTAGCTTTATATTACCATTGGTCGGAGGTTAGTTTAGGGCTAGCATGATGGCCATCATTACACTTGGTTGGGTTGGAGCGATGTGTTGATGCTGCCTTAGCTACCGGGTCCTAATGGATGAACGATGCCGGTACTGTCATGGCATCTCAATATTTTAAAGATTAATAAGCCAATTTTATTAGTACTTCCAGCACATTCAGGGGATTTGTTGCAGAGCACGAATCATGACAGCATCAGTCGCCGAGCCTGCTATCTGACCGAATTTATCACCCTTCATCAACAAAAGCGATAAGAAACGAAAGAACAAGAATTCACAGGATTTTCCAAACATGATTGACTCGCTTGGAACATTGAGAAACAGAAAACCAATATGAGAAGTGATCGTTCGTGGGAGCCAGGAGCTTCTCCCCCTCGAAAGGAAGAAAGGAAGAGCGTACCTCAAATCAGCCTTTTATCCTCCGGATGGCTGATAGTTCTGATATTCTTCTGAGCGAAATGCGTGGCGCTAGGCTATGGATAAGACCATAGCCCACGGCCATTCTACCTCATCATGCCTTGCCCCTCTTCCAGGGCCGATTGCTGTGTTATTAGTGGCTAGTTGTTAGAGACCCCGAAAGAGTGGGGAATTGTACAATATGTTTATCTCAAGACATATGTAGCGCTGAAATGTTTCCTAGCAGTGGTATGGCTGGTTTTAGCTATATATGGCCGGACGCTAGGAGCTAACTACCGAAAATACCAGAACGAGTGATTGGAAACCCTGGCTTAAAAGCAAATTATCTGAGAATGGTATCTTTGGGAATGTGAATACCGAGCTTAGGCCTTAAAATACTAGCCTATAGATATCGTCAGTGTGCGCTTTCTTGTGGGGGTTCTCTATAAATGAGTTTTTTCCTAGTTTGGTATAACCTGGGGTTCTTCGGGTTCGGCTAAGCGCTCCTGGGTAGAGATTAAGGGGGCAGCAGTTTTCGTTTCCATCAGCGTAAATGGGGTTTCTAGGGATCCAGTTCTGTGGAGGCGTAACTTGCCTATTTAGTTAATATTGTTTTAGTAAGAGATCGGAGAAGGGTAGAAGTACCTCAGCATATATTCTATCATTCTAGAATTAAGGGCTCATAACTAAGGACGGTATATTCCCTTAGGAAGGCTTTACGAGCTTATCTCCTTGACGGGAAGCTAATTCCCAGGGTTGGGTGGGCGAATACTTGTTTCTTGTTTCTTTCGGCTCAATTCCTTTGGTATTCTATTTGCCAGGGCCCGTGTGGCCATTCCCTAGGGAGTACGGTTGACTGATATTTTCCGGATGGAGGGGGGCGTTTATCAGGATACCCCCCTATTAGAATTTCAATGAAGTTGTGTAAAAAATAGAGTTATTGAGGGGGGTTTCCTTTGATCACGCTTCTGTGACGTGACATCTCGAATATGTCTGTTGGTGGATGCCTCGTGGCTCAAGATATAGAGAAATCCGAAGTTTTGATATGGGAAAGCAGCCGTAAGGCGTGTGCGCAAATGATGTGCCTAATGGGAGTAACAGCGCCTAGAATTAGCCATAAGTAGAGTTCCACAACTCGCTAAAACCGGTTCTTGTGCTCAAGAGCAAAGCTTATTATTGGACTTCTTTGAAGGAGCTATTCACGCCCCCATGAGCTCCGGGTCCAGCTTGCTATCTCCTAGAACAAACAAACGGTATGGGTGATGTACTAATTTCTGAAGAGAATTGATGGGAGTCCCGCTATTCCCCCTGCCGCCATGACGTACTATATTCGAGGTTTAGCTTATGAGGAGAGGTTATGTGATGTCTGCCTTACTAAAAGAGTGCTAACGCAACTTCGCAGGAACAAGTGTACTCCATACAATTATACACGCTTTTTCGCTAGCCCGTAAGGTTGAGTGGTGGCCATGGCGGCGTTAGTTTTGGTTAGAGATAGCCATACCGATGTTCGGGCGTGCGCGAACCACAATGCCCTGAAGCTAATATGATAAGGCAACAACGCTAGCAGCAGGAGCCGGCTATCCATTCGGATGCTTTGGTTTATTCGGCGTGCTCCGTCAAGAGTGATTAGCAAAGCGCGGGAGAGAAGGAGGTAATATCGCCAGTAGAATTGCCAGTACACATCCACGAGTACAGTGTTCGAGTAGACTGCAACACCCAGTGAGACTGAGAGAACTGAGGTTAACGAAGGGGCACATCGTATGGCCGTGGATTAGACACAAAGTATGGTATGCAACACCATCCAAATCAGCCGGGTTAAACAAAACCTCTGTCTTCTAGAGAATTGTTCTCCTAAATTCTGGACCTTGGGTTGTATTTGTATGTAAAGTGCCCCGCAATTTTAGCCGGGCAGCGGTAGGGTGGTAGATCTCCCGGGGGGGTGTGTCCCACTTTCTGAGTTCTCACTAGCGTTTTGGCGGCTTGCATATTAATAGTAGAAGGGGCAATGAACAGGAGAGGCAGCGAATGGCGGCACCGCATTTGACATTTGCCCCTACACTCCTGGCGCCCTATCCGCAGTCCCCTCCGTTCGTAATGGTTCGTTGCCCCTCTCTTATGTTAGCTGGCTCTCTATGGTGCTTGGGTTTGGGGATTGTCACAAATTAGCCCGGATCTACATACCTCAAGTGTCCAAACGCCGCTACAAGTAGGCCAGTGTCATGGGAGGAGGATCATCGACTGGTAATTCCAAAGGGTGCACTTAATATACTATAGCGGGGGTGGGTTGGAGGGATTCGGTAAGGCTAACGTGATATAATATTGACCCGACACTGATATCGTAGTCCAGGCATCCAGTTGACACAGTTGCCAGCACTTCAGTAGCACCCAATCCAGCCTGTCTATTAGATATCACTTACTGCTCTAACAGCTGCAATACGCTTGACACTGCGGGCTGCCCTTACTGTACCAGGGACAAAAATACCAGCTATCGAAATCACAATAAGCTTGTCTATGGGGTAGGTGGTCTAGTGTGGTGTTGCTCGCCACGAAGCTCGCACCATGGCTGTGTTTTCAAGGGTGCATTCATGTCTCCAGACTTTGAAACTGGTGCTTAAGGACCAAATCTTTTGGCCCGAGGGCTCGAACACGTTATGCTATACAATTCAGTAGCAACAGTCATCCTCCCTATCCCATTTTCGTACAGGACAGACTCTGTGTACTTCCAGATTTAGGTATGATACTTGTTCACTCTTAATTATGTCTGCGACCGTGGCCCGCTCGCTGGAGTTGGCCATATCCTCCAATTCCTTCCTGAATTTTCTCTTTCGCCCGGTGACTCAGTTGTTATAACATCCCAGCCAAATGGTAGCGGTGACTTAGAATTGCCGTCTAGCACAACACCATAGGAAGAGTCCTGCCTCCACACACCAACAATGCAACATATGCCGGATCTCTCAGCCTTCACGACCATCACAGCGCTTTTGTGCTCCTACTATGTTACCATAAGAACGCGAATGAAAGAAAAATGTGCTAGGAGGTTGGAATCCCCCTTATCGGCTAAGCAAGGGGGAAACATTTCACACTCAGCCCTCAGTTTCGACAAAACAAATGGAAATGTACAGCGCCTTACTAGGAAAGGCAGCCGCAACCTCCTACCGTATTGCCTTCTGTTCAAGTTTTTAGTTGCTACGTTAGAGAGAATGTCCCTAGATTGGAAACACTTTTTTCGAGCTCACATCAAGACAAGGCTGTGGCTCTCGTGTAGCTATCATGTTCTTTTTCAGTATCACCATCAATAATGTCGGCTAGCAGTGGCATCTCCTTGGGTATCTCTTCCCTCGAGTATATGATATGTCAATTATCGATTTGCACCTAGTTATGCACACTTGGTATTACAACAGGGCCTAAGAGGAAACACCAACTAGATTATCAAACAGTCAGTTGGCGTCTCGTATATTGTCTTCTGCATACATTTGGACACCGACCCCTCGCCGAATCTCTGGAATTGGGACACTTGCTGTTCTGCTTCTAACATTCGTTTGCGCAGCCACGGAATATGATTTGATCCCCACTAAGTAGATAGTTTTTTTTCTTTTCCCTCAGGCAGTCAATTGCTGGAAGACAAGCCTTTTTTTTTTGAAGGAAAAATAAAAAATGCTGCGCAATACAGTTACCCGCGGGTAGATGGGTTGGATGGCGATCATAGCGGGCGCTAGCATACGTCTAGGTTTGAGGATATCTACCAGTAGTTTACTTCGTACAAACACAGTTGACTAATAGAGACCAAGCCATAATCTTGGCTTTATTGTATCACCCCAAGACGTCCAAACACCCGCACGAAAAATCTGCGTTATGCATGTGTGCCAATAATATGACACCTTATGTCCCAAAGGACCTCGGGGCAGGTGGAATGGTCGGGAGAGGAGGAAAAAAATTGGGAAAAACAGATACGCAGTAGGTAGACAGACAAACCCAAGCCCACTGGTGAGGACCGTATTTGGTGTGTAACAGCATTCATATGATATCATAGCAGTTTTACTCTCCAGAAGCCCTATCGGTAAGTTGCAAATGAATTAGCAGGATTCAGGGCGGTGTGCCCTCAAGCGTTACGTTAACCATACGCAATATGATACTGTAATAATACTGTGAGAGAGCCAAATCCGTAATGCTACCCAATATTCACAGCAGCTCTCACGAAAGGCATCTGTATGGTAGGCTCCTATTTACTGCTTTAACATGGCCAAAGATTGTACTCGGGTGAGGGGGGAAATATTGAGACAAGCAGGGGGATAGCAGAATTACTCTAGTTAGTAGTTTTCTTACCTTTTTGGTTCTTTGATTACTCCTTTCAAGGTATATGCTTAGGCCTCTACTACCCCTACTTGTCCCAATACTTCACCCCTACCCCGAGTACCAGGTGGTGCATTGTTCCCGGTAATGCTCGTGTTGTATTGTGGTGTTCGATTGAGTGGATCGCAGGAAATGCAGATGCGATATCTGACACCACACGGCTCTATCTCGGGCGTGATGCAGGTTAAGGTTAAGTTTATTGGCGGCTGTCTTGGGGCATTCCTTCCTGTCGAGAGGTCGTTTTCGCCCCTCCTTCCTTCCTTCCTCGTTGTCGCTTCTTGCTCGTGCTTCTGCTTTGTCAGGGGTGTTTCGGTTCGTTCCCTTTCTCTCCCTTGCTCACATCATGCAAGCTAATGGAAGGGAAAGCGAGAAACGGCTGGAAAAAAAAATCGTCTAGTGCATTTGCTAGACAGTTACTGTATGCCACTCCTCCCCCCCCTTCCACCTCTACCGCCACAGAGATGCCCATGCAGACACATACACGGATGCGCACACGGAAGCTCGATATCCATCCCAGTACATTACACATCGTACTACTCGGTGTTTGATAAAGAAATTCAAACCGGCATAGCGAAATGCCAAACCATGCCTCCCCTCCTTCCCCTCCTTCCCCTCCTCCTCCTCCTCCTCCAAGGGGGTACTCAGCCCCGAGGCATTTCTCGAAAAAAATACACGAGAAGTGCATCGGAGAGGGGGGGGAGGTGAGCATTTGCCCCATATGTGTGTGCATGCACCAAGCCCAACCTCCCAGCGCCCCCCCGGATGCGTTCCGAATCCCCATTTAGGGAGAACAATGAAAAAACGTGTGGAGGACGATGTAAGTAACAAGCTTCCCAGCCTAGTGCTGCTGCATACGGGTGTCCCTCTCAATACACTCCACGAGACTCAATACCCGGGAGCATATTCTGCCAGCCCTCCCCCTCGCTCTCTTCAGGCTATCGTACAAAAAAAGCAAGCATGTGCCACCCGGAGGAGGGGGGACGGTAAGGGGGCTACGTCTGTAGGCAGGTCGGTAGGTAGCAAGTAAGTGACATTATGCTCCAGTGAGAGCACAACTCGATATGAATGAGTTGGTTGGTAAAAAAAAAGAACAGAAAGAGGGAGGGAGGGATGTGTCTTAGAGGAAGGAAAGCCAACCACACATAATACCGCATGCCCAATCGTTGCGGTTGATCACACCTTTTTTGGTCATCAAACTCTTTTCCCGGTATAGTCATCCCCAGCCCGGCGCTGATGAGCATCAAATTAACTTCTGCAGAGATGCAGACGAACCCCCCCCTCTCTCGTACAAGGGAAAAGAGGTCAGCTATAAACGTGGTAGGGACATGCATGGTTAGGTTCCACCATGTTTCACAATTTCCTGAACTTGTTTAATGGAGGAATGGCAATGGTAAGTCCGGCGGTCCTGGCCATGTGCCACGTTTATTACGATAAGGCACTCGAGTATAGTGCTGGTATTATGATGTTTAGATGCGAGTAAGTTATTGGTATGCGTCAAGTTCTCCAGGCAGCACGCAAGAAAGGAAGCGGGAGAGAGCACAGCCTAATAGAACGGTCCAGCCTCTCACCCACACGTTCCACCAACACCGCAAGTGCGGGGAAGGGGTGGGGTTCCTCAGACTCAAGTCATGTTAGTTGTTTCCAATGATATGCCGCAGAATAAGACTAAAGTCATTCCCCGATAAGCAACCACCCCCGTCCCATCTTGAGAATGGGAAAAGAGGGCGGGGGGGGAAGTGAAAACTTCGTTTTGGTTGTGATACGATAGTGTGCCTATCATAGCGAAACACCACCACCCAGCCAGTAAATGTGGCTCTAGCTAACTCACACACCTCCCCAATCGTTCACCAGAGCGACAAGCTTGCGGTACTCTGGCCTAGACCACCACCTGCCGAATGATTCGGGGAAAAAAAGGGAAAAAGAAAAAAATCGCGGGAGGAGGGAAAAAAAAGGTCTCAGATAGCAAACGCTATACTCGATACACACCATGGCCCGTAGATTGCGAAAACAACGAACCTAAACAAGGCAATTGAGACAAGCTGAAAAAACACACGATATCTGGTAGACCGGAGCCAAATCTGGGACACGACCCGGTCGTCCAATGAGGCCACTGCCAGTATGCTATGCCGTGCCTCGCCCTGACCAGTGATTCCGCGAACCTTCTCGACAAGATCAGTGTCTCAACGTTTTCCCTCCTCCTCCCGCCTCCTCTTCCACCCCGTCAACCATCACTGCCATCGCCATGTCACCCAGGCAGGATGGCCTCGGCTCCATTCAATACAGTGACAGCCTAACAGCAAGAGAGACGCAGGAGCAGAAGTACCCCACAATCTCCACAAACATACCCATCCCTCCCAACCATTTCACAACCATCACCATCACCATCACCGCCGCTGCCATTGCCTTCGCCCTCACCAGTACAATCACCAATGAAACCCCGACTAATGCATCATTGTCACTCATATTCCCCATTCCCCCCCTCCTCCGACGTGAGGAACGGGAAAGGGACACGACGGGAAAGAGAAAAAGAAAAGCTCCCATCCTCCTCCACCGATACAGCCAAACCCATTCACTTGCCTGCAAGCCTACGTCAAGCTTCCTCACCTTCACTTCGCAAGGGGCCTCACTCACTCACTCACTCACTCACTCCTGGCTTCCAAACGAAATTTTCCAATCCGTTCGCCCATCCGTCCACCCACCCATCCATCCATCATTACAGCGATAGCTCAGTTTAGCCAGACTGTTTCGGAGGATGAAGTTGAGGATTAATCCATCCATCCATCAAACCACCTTACATCGGCCAACTACCACCCCTGGTGCCTCTTTTCGGGTGATATGCCATGATCCTGGCCCAGGCGGGCACCCCCGCACGCCACAGCAAACCTCCCATTTATCATACACGCTGCATGACTTACCCCCCCACCCAAGAAACTCAGATTCCCGGGCGAAGATCTAGATAGCGCAATGCCCGGTACTGCGAGCAAAAATCCATGGCAACAGGTGAAGCAAGGAGGGGAGGGAGGGGGAGTTGACCCTGTGAGACCAATCTATCATTTCTTGCTCCGGTCTCCCTCTTCCCGGGGTGGCGATGCGGAGGAAGGGGTGAAGGTAATGTCTGTAGGTAGGCTTATACTAACCGGTAAAGCACCACAGTAAGTACGGCAGGGGAAGATGACCGGGGGGGGGGGGAGAAATAATCTCAATTATTGCCCACAACATTCCAAACCAGTGAGCTATCATAGTAAGAAAAAGAAAAAAGAAAAAAGAAAAAAGAAAAGAAAAGAAAGATCAACTAACGGACCATCATACCATCCAAGTGACCATCGCCGCCCCACCGTCCCAAATGAAAACCTCGCCTGATATGAAATCAACTTTAGTTGCCCGAGAATTCAATGATGATGATGACGACGACGATGGTGAGCGCGATACAACTATCAAGATATTATATCGTTGAGGAAAGAGGGCTGTCAACCCCGATGGATGAATAGGAGGGGGGGAGGTGTCGTGGGGTGACGAAGGCGGCCCATCGCCGACCGACCTGGGTCGGGACGTCCGCATACGGTGCTAGACCGTTCACGGATTATCACCCAGGCTCGGCGGGCTTTTGCCCACGATAGTCTAGAATACGGAACGTTGACAGCAATGTACACCACGGCACTCCATTGCAGCGCTAGTAGTGTACTTGGGCCGTATGAAGTTACAATGAAAGACGGGTTTCCCGAAACGCCAGTACGAGTACTCGTACCGCGGGTCGAAAGCGGTAAACATTATGACGGTGCAGTACTTACCTTTCCGGTATACTAACTGGGAAATTTGTAACTTGGGTGTCGTTTCGCGGGCACGGGGAGAAAGAAAAAAGAAAAAAAGGCTCAATCACACTCCACCAATTGTCACTTGCCATTTTCTAAGATCTCAAATAGCTACAATTTAATGCAACCCAATCACAACTCTCCCCCGCTCCCCAATTCACAAACATAAGTTACAGAAAATGACATTAGGGGGAAATGACTAGGAGAAAGAAAGAAAATAAGTAGCTTGAGAAAAGAGAAATCAGTTATAAAGAAAAGAGAAAGAAAAAGAAAAACCTCTATATTAAAGCCTACCCTATTTTAAAATTTTGACATAAGAGATAGAAAATTATGAAATAGTCCCCACCACCACCGGCCCTCTCCTAATCAGTTCGTCGCCTCATAATCAACCCATCAATCTTTCGATAAACAAAAAAAACCGAGAGGGGGAAATAAACTATACAAAGAGGCTGCACGTACGATATTCATAAATGCTAGAAACAGCACCCTTCAAAGCTCATCCAGGGAGTAATGAGGCAAAGAAAGGGGGCTGAGAATAAAACCATTTTGAAAAGGAAAAATAAACAAAGATGCAAGAAGGGCCCTTAAGGCGCTGTAAGAGATATGATAGATCGTCAGTATGTAGCGACGGATAGCAGCGGACAGTCGCCAAATTCCAGCAAGCAAACGGGTAGCAAGGAAAAAGAGGACCACGATAACCAATGATGCTGATGACCCAAGAACTCCTGAAAAGACCCTAAAATCCCTGGAATGATTGAAAGAAAAGAAGGAAAGCTGATCACCAAGGCTAAGAAAAAACTCCAGCGGCCTAAAGCAGTCGAAACGAGAAAATATGATATTAAGCATCAAACCAATCCCATGATGAAAGACGGTCCGATATCCAATTTATAGGAAAATAACCCCATCTATGATGCAGTTCCGTTCTTGTATCTCCGGCTCTGGCTTCTCTCGATGCTCGAATGGCCGTTCCTCTCGTCCTCAAGAATATCGCCGGCGACCTCGATATATTTCTGCGTACGGATAAATTTAGGAACAGAATCCTATATAACCAAAGTGAGTCAGCCACCGCTTTCAAGTACGGAGTCACAAGAATGCTTACTCCCGCCATCAGTTTGAACACTTGTTGCTGCGCTCGGTCAAAAAGAGCGGCCACCTCCCTCAAACTGAAGTACATTGCATTGTCGTCCTTTGCAACAGCTCGAGTCATTCGGGAAGCCATGTCTTGTCGAAGTGTGTGATCGATATTTAATTCGCATGGGGATCCTGGAGCAAGGAATGCGTTGTAAAGGCCTAGACAACGAAAAATACTCGGTTAGCGTCCAGATTCCGTAGATGAAAGCCATAGGGAAAATAAAGTTACTATGCAGTTATTATGCAGTTACCGAGTAAACCGGTTGAAGAGAACTAGAAGAAATCAAGTGCGCGATAACACTCATCTTCTGGAAACCATAAAGAATAAAAGTAACCAAGAAAAATCGGTTGACCTACCATAAGCAGCCGCTAAGGTTTCCCTCACAGCATCAGGTTTCGATTTATCAATTACAAGGAAACCATGTTTGAAATCCTCAACATCCAGCCAGAACGACAAGTTTTCCTCGCATACAGTTTCCCGAAGATATTCGCGGAACAATAACCTCAAAGCAGCATCGTTAAGGATAGCGGTCAGCCGGGTAGTGTTGGTCTCACGTTGATCTGTATCACCAATCAGCCCAACTTATCCTCTTCCAGAGCGTGCCCACGCTTTTTGCGGGGTGGATACTTACCCCTAGGAAACCCTTCCTCCCGGCTCCTGCCTTTGGATGTGCCTCGTACAGAGTTTCCGTCACTTCCCCTATCCCCATTCTGCAAACTCAACCGGTCGCCATCAATCCATCCCGATACTCTCTTCCCTTTATCGGTAAAAACGTAAATGGCATTTTTGGTCGGTTGAAAATCTTTTGCCTTTGGGTTAGACTGAATGTAGGCCTTATCCTCAAGAACAGACTGGATCAATCCATGTTGTATGAACAAGTTGAGGATTTCGTGAGTCTCACTCCGCTCTACCGTGGTACAACAATCAAGCAACCAATCCACCGCACACTTGCCAGTGAATGAATTCTTGATGACCTTGTCGTGAATTTTACGATTCTCGGCAAGCTTGACGCCTGTCACGCCATCATGATACTCCGATACAGAATCCGAATCGGAGATTGAAACGTTAGCCTTGACGTTGGGAGTAACCCCAGCAAACCGCCGAAAGATAACTTCGGTCGTGGTCTTGTCCTGGGACAGCCTATCCGTTACGGAATCCCTCTCCAAAATAACTAAACGCATGGTGTTGTACGGGGACTGCAGTAGCTTTATTACATGGTCTTGTTGTATACCATTACGCTGACAGAACCTCTCCAAAACATGAATCCCTTTCGGTGTTAATTGCCATAGAGAACTCTTTGGAGGGAAATAGGTGGTAGATTTTCCGTCAGCCAGCTCAATAAATCGAGCATCCATAAATCGCTGACAAACAGAGCGAGCCATTTCCTTAGCCATCGAAAAAGTGGTTGTAGTTGTCGTGGTGACAATCCGAGTGTGATCCTTCGGATCGGGCATTCGGTTTGATTGAGAAAACTTGAGCGAACCGAGATTGTTGATCGCCTCCTCGGAGGTAAAAGTGAACGGATAGGTCCTGAAGCGTACCCTGTGAGAGCATAATGGCAAACTAACCATCAAGGTAGAGAAAAGATCCTTGAAATCCTACAGGAGCAAAAGCATTGGTGTCAGTCAGTTGAATGGCTAGGAAAACAGCAAGCGCCTACTCGGGCTAAAGTGGAAGAGAGAACCAGTGGAAACAAACAACAGGGAGCAAAGGTGATCAGTAAACTAATCGGGGCAAAAGCTTACCCGAGTGTATGGGCGGTCATCCCCAGTCATACGCAGTAACCGCGAACTTGTTTGATGCATTTTTTGTTTAGGGTTAGAGATTTCGTTACAGGTAGATCCGTCGCCGCGTGGGATCACCTTCGTAATTTTTGCCAGTGCGGGCAGACTTTGTTCTTTCGAGTCGAGCAACGACTCGGTAGAAGTGGACCTTGACTTTCTCTGGGCAGGAGCGTAGTTACTACCCGACAGACTGGAAAGTGAGAAGACTGAGGATCGAGGGAAATGAGAATGGGTGGGGTGTCGTGAGGGTATTGTTGCGGAAGGGGTCGCTGCTGCTGCGGTGGTGGCTGCGGCAAGCGGTGGCAGTGGTAGTGGATGTTGTGGGGGTGAAGGAAGTTTCGGTATTGCGGCTGGGTTTCGTCGAGGTAGCTGAAGATGGGAGGGAGGGAGTTGTACAGTAGTAGTAGTGGTCGCGTTTATGGTGGAGTTTGTGGGTTGGGTTAGGGGTTTGTTCTGGGCCTATGTGGGTGTGATTGTGGAGGTTGTGGTTGGATTTGGACGTCTGGTGGTGATGGCTTTGGTGATGACTTTGGTGATGGCTTTGGTGGGTGGGCGGGCGAGCTCCAGAAATCAACGGTCGACGCAGCGAGGGAAGCCTTAGAAGTGAAAGCGAGGGCTTTTGTCGAGAAGTGAAGATAAACGATCAGTACCACGTGGCGATGGCGACGACTTGCGGGGGGTGCAGGAGTAGAAGTAGTAGCAGCAAAGGGCGGGAACTCCCTGCGCAGAGGAAGAGTGAAGGATAGCTGCTTGTTGAATGTGGTGTGGTTCAGTGGTGGTTGTCCTTGGAGTGAGCACGAGCGTGGATGGGGTTGGGTTACTGTTGCTGTTGCAGTTGCCAATATACTAGCGCTGCTGTTCCCACCACCACCACTGCTGCCGGCAGTGCTTGTGGGCTTGTACGAGTAATTCGAGTTGTTACTGATACTGCTTGTGGTACTGGTTGTGCTCGTTCTCCCTCTACCCGCCTACGCCGTTTTACACGGGGATGAAGGGATGCTCGTAATGTCAATGTCAGTTGCACTGCTGCTGTTTCTTCTCGGAAATCTTCCATCTTCTCCTCCGCCTCTTCCTTGTTGCTTCATCTACTCCACCCCCATAGTACCTACCTACAGGTATCCCCATTGTTGTTCCTATGGCTACCTCTGCTTTCCTTGTTCTATCGCTACGGCACTACCGGTACTGTCACTGCTAGTCCTGCTCCCAATGGGGAGAGGGGTTGGTGGGTCCTGCTCCTGCTTCTGTTTCTACTGGTGCACCACCACACTCGCGCCCCGGTCCTAGCCCCGGTCCTGGTCCCTCTGGGCGCTGTTCCCTTTGTCTCGGGATGTGGGTCGCGACAATAGGAGTGGCGAGCTCCGTCATGAACAACGCGCGCTACTAACGCTACCACTGACGCCTCCCGTCTACCCTAAGGCGGGGCTCTTTGCCTCGTCTCTCGTCTTGTCTAAAAAAGAGTTGACCTTATTTTTAAAAAATAAAAATAAAAATGCAATTTTTTGAGCAATGCTTGTGTCCTTCTTCCCTCCCTTTTTACCGGTATATTCGGCCTAAATGACCCCGGTAAAAAGAAAAGTGAAACAGATAAAACAAGAAATTCGACCATTACTTACTGTACCCTAACCTGTATTTTCCTATTCCTATTGTTTACTTGTGCACCAGTTATCGGCATAAGTTTACTCTTCCAAGCCTAGCGGTCGCCCCTCACTTTGCTGTCCAGGATTCCCGGAATCGCTGCCGAAGGAAGGAATGGGAAAACTGCGCTGGTGACCCGACGACCCAACCAAAGAATTGCTCACGCCCCGCCGCAGACACCGCTAAAATTTGGCCCTTCCTCCTGGGCCAGCAGTGGGGTTTCCACTTGATCTGGAAAGGGGAAAACAGCCAGCTCTGAAATTGCCATCTCCAGAACCGGTATGCTGTAGCAAGCCCGCCCTCCGACAGGCCCAAGCCACAAACTGCAATCGCGAATTCCCCCATTTAGCACAATTCTGTGGTTGGAAAAAGCAGTTGCAGTAGAGATCTTTATTTCGTTCCGTTTTATTCCTCTTCGCTCGAGAGTCGACGGTCTAGGAGGGGGTGAGAGAGCAGCAAGCGTGCCGTAGAAACAGCAAATCTTTCCTCAAGATTGGTGAACGGGGTGGAGTTGGGATTCAGGATCAGTGAAGTTGGGGAGCACATCCCTAAACGACCACCTCCTCACCCTCCTTCGCAGATAACAGGACATGGATAAAGGAATTGGGCAAAAAGCTCTCTACCTACAGTAGTGGATTCTCCCATTCTTGTTTGGCCCTGTATCGCGAGACGGCCTACTTTACAAGGGACATGTATGGTGGTGATCCGGAAGAATGCCAGGCAGGAAGAGGATCCTAGTTCTAGCCAACGTCCTGCCGTGACCTACCGAGCACTGATCCTTCTGCTTGTGCAGCACTCTATTGTTTCTCCCGGCTACAGACACGATACTGTACTCGAGTACCGGCAGTCAGACGAACAATCGCAGGAAAAGGAAATAAAACAACACCCAAAAAAAAACCTCTTACGACTGGATAGAAAGAAAGAAAGAAAAAGGAAAGAAACGACCTGTCAGCAAACTAAGCTGAAAAATAGGTAAAGGAGGCAAAAGAAGCAAAATACAGAGAGGAGTAGAAAAAAACAAAAAAGGTTGGAGGGAGTGGTGGAATTGTGTGAGGTAGGAGAAGGCAAGCCAAAGCAAGCTCTCAACGGTTTTCCCATTTTACAGTGAAATTATTTCATGCGTTTCTCAGGCACAGCCTGATCCCCTATTTAATCTATCGCGCATACTGGACATATTGTGGTTGGATGGATACCGTAGATGGATGGGTAGGTGGATGGCATAACTACTCTTGTTTCTTTTACCGGTATCTCCTTCTCAAACAACTCCTCTTACCTGCATAGCATTTGGAACCAGCTCCCCAGCTCGAGCATGTTTGTCGAATATTCCTAAGCAACCATCCGCGGGAAAAGAGTACTTCTTGCCCGGGACAAGTACGGTACTTGTGTCAAGTTTACCGGTACTCGTACTGCACGAGTCTAAGCACTTCTCTAGAAACTTCACCTTCCAATCCAACCAAGAAAGCAGCCAGTCCGTGCACGCGTGGGCGGCGAGCAGGGAATTGGGAAGGTCGGTCGGAAGCAGCGGCAAGGATCTCGGTGTGTGGTCAAGAAGTTTTCACGCGGGAAACTGCATGAGGCGATGGAAAAAGGAAAATGAAATACTCAAACAAACGAGAAGAGATGTTAGATTCACGGATGGCCGTCCACGAGGATGTTTGTTTGAGATCGTGTCATGGAAAAAGTGAGAATGGAGGGATCGATTGGAAGGAGTTGTTTCTTACCCTTCGATTCACCTCGCAAGAAGAAAAGAAAGGAAAAGAAAAGAAAAGAAAAGAAAACAGCAACGCCCCGAAAAGGGTCAAGAAGGAACTGGATTCAATACACGTTTTTTTAGAAAGTTCCGCGAACGAATTGGGTAATGATCAAGGATAAAGGGGCACACAGCAACAAAGGATTACCAAGATTAGCCCAACAAAAGCCATGCACCAAGGCAAGGCGCATCTCATACACGTGCTAGGCGAGGAAAAGTTAGGATCGTTGACAAAAAAAGGTGGGGGGGAAAGTTAATTTCCGGCAACAATGAAAGAAAATAAGATCAGCAGAAATTTTCCGAAGGAAATTATTTAACTTCGTGCTTACTAGTATTTCTACTCCGTTAAAACATGTGTGAAGATGGGGGGTGTTCGAAAGGGGAAGTTTGCAGAACGGGTTCACGGTGGGGATAAAAAAATATAAGTGAGCAAACCAAATGGTTACATGTTCGATTTATAAAAATCGTTGTCGTAAGGGTTTTTCGTGCTCAGTCCTAGACTCGGAATACCGTGAACTAGCGCTACCGATATCAAATCACACGCCGAAGGCTCCACTTAAAGCCAAAATGCGATGGATCCTTTTGGCGATGGAATCACACGGCATCGGTATTGGATCGCCAAGCTGGGTATTATTTCTGTTGCTACTCGAGTACCCATTACGATCATCATTACTCGCACTCTACCGCATGGATGTGAATTTTCATCGCCCCCAGAGCAAAAATCCCTTGCAGGAAGGGCCACGCTAGCGAATTGTACTCGCGGACTGGCTTTGTAACTTGTCACAGGGAAAGCCGAAGTGAGGAGGTTAGAGAGGTGCAAGGCAAGCTACGAGTAATGAAGCTATCTCGAGACGAAACCGATAAAGAACCGGGAATGAAAGGAAGGATATTACCCACTTAATCGATCAATGAATCACTTAATCACCTAATCACTCAACATATCCGAATATAGGCGACAGTTGCAGGAATGGCATTGCAGAAATATGGTGCGAAACTAAATGAGAAAATAGCGGAGATGTGCGAGAGGGAGAACACCTACAATGAAACCTCTGATGGGAAACTCATTCTCCCTGGATAAATACCGCCCGATATTTCTCCCTCTACAAGTAAAACACTCTCCCATCATTAGAGAGAGAGAGAGAGAAATGCTATCCTCCACTTTCTGGGGGAAAAGCGACCGAATTACTGTAATTAGAGCGGCTAGAGGGAAGGAGGGAGATTCTGAATCAAACGAACATGGGCCTTCTGTCTTTCTCTCATTTTCTTTCTCTTCCCGCCAACCCACTCATTTGAGCACGGTAAGGGGAACCAATAGGGCTGCTATTGCCGCTACCCGTAACATCCCTGAAGCCACGCGATACACCGCGTGCTTTAGACATTCATTCCCTTTCCCTTTCCTTTGGCTTTCCCTTCCCTTCCTTTTCTTTTTCCTTTTCTCGCGAACCACCACACCCCTCCCCGCTCTCTCGTTGCTGCCTCGTGGAAGTTGTGTGTGGGTGGATTAAGTGCATGGGTCAAACATCGCAGACGCTGCCGAGCTATGTCCCGATAATCCCCGTCTTTCGGGATGCTGAGCATGAGAGGGGAAAATTTTTCAAATTCACATCCTCTGGCGACTCTCATTACTATTACTATTGTTATTATTATTATTATTGGTATTCGCTGCCTTATTGGGCAAGGAATGAGGCCCAGATATAGGCTGGGTTGGCCATTCCGTTGTGTCCTCCCTTCAACCACTTTTTTTTGTTGAACCAGGGGAGGGGCGGCTCATTCGTTGGTTGGGGAGAGGGGTACCGTATGTGAGTGGATGGATGCGTGGTGCTCGAGTGCAGTTAATGGTTATGCACGCATAGATCACGTTTTCTCCATGTGTGTGAGAGGAAACGAGAGCAAAAGTGTTGTCTGGATCGATTAACTGTGAACATGATGGGTTACAGGTTTACGGGACTCATAATACTACCGGTGACCCTACAAGCAGAGGACGGGATATCAGATTTGGCCCCCGCGTCGAGCCCCCGGACTTTCGTCAGCGAGTTTCGTGTTCCCGGAGAGATGGTAGATGAGGGGAGGTCAGTGATTCGGTTGTTTAATGTTGACTGAGCACGACTACTCGAGCACAAGTAGAAATTCCCCCCATTCTTACCATCGCTCGATTTGCCTTACAGAAGCGATAGGGAAGGTATTGGCTTCTTGACTTGGCAGGGCAAGGAAGGAAACTTGGAAATTGGTGGAAGGAAGGGGACGAGAAAAAAAAGAAAAAGCCCCAACTGACGAACGAAGGGAAAGCCGGGTTTGCAAATGTTTCTGTTTTAATCACCGCAGAGCTGATAAGCGATGTGCTTCCCAATGGCAGACCACTCTTCTCAGTTTCCAGCCCCACTGCATTGTGCCGGGCGTTTGCTTTGCTGATCAGACACTGCGAGGCGTTCCGTTAGCCAAAGAAAAAGCGAGAAACGGTTCAGTACGCCAGCTGAGGATGGAGAAAGGAGGGGGAAGAAAACGGCGAGCATCCGGTTGGCTCTTCCCCCCGAAAACACGCAATACCAAACAAGCTTCCATGATACACTTATGCGGAAATTCTGGGAAAGGATATCAAAGTCAGACCACCCCATATATCGCTATTCTAATATAGGCACGGATCTAGGATTTATTGCTGGAACAGAAGGCCATAGAACTGCCCTCTACTCGAGTGCCCAGTTAGCGCGGTCTTCCCGTGACTATGTCGAATTATTTTATTTATTTTATTTTAACCTTTTTCTTCACCCTACTTCGTCGTATGGCTCTTCCAATCCCACCGGTATGTGGGCAGGCTGCCGTACGGATGTCGTGCTGGAAATGCACAAATAGTTTTTTGGATACTCGAGTGGTGATGGGGTGGAGGCGAGGCGGGACCATTCCATTCTCTTTGTCGATTTGAGGGGAAGCTGGACAATATGCACCGGTTATCTAGAGCAGATCCTTGCTCACCTTGGTGAATTAAGCACATGGGTCAGGAAGCATAGCAGCGGCAAAGCTGATAAGCCGCTGGACTCGAGCACAGTGCTTCCATGACTCCCTCTGATTGTCTGACCTCTTTTCCTTTTTCTTCCTTTCCATCCTTCCCTCTTTTTTCCTTTTCCCTTACCCCTGTCCTCTTCCGAGTCGTATTATGGCCACGTTCGGCTTTATTTTTGGGGGTGCATCAAGATGCTGGAGTGCATCCCGAATAGCCAAATCCAAGGAAGCCCACCGAGCAAAGCATGGAGGGGTCTGGAACAAAACAGAGACTCTCTATCCGTCGTCAGCTGCGTTTTGGTCAATACTTATAGGTGGTATGATCACCTCCACTAGTCTATTTGGTGGGCATACATGTAACATGCTACTTAGGTTTGTCCTCCTCCTATCCATCACGACCAGTAGTAGGCATTATATGCGCTTGGACCCAACAAATTATGATTTTGTACAGTACCGATGATGCCCAACGTTGGGGATGGTCCCTCTGTCTTTTTTCTCTTTGAACAGTTCCTCTCGCAGTTGTCGGAGGATCCAGTCCAGCAGATTAACTCTCTTTAGGGGGAAAGATTTACAAGGACATCATACGAATCCGAGAACCACCCCTATCCTGCTGAACAGGTGAAATTCTTTAAAAATTCAGGAGTCAAGGATATTGTATGGTTCAGTGGGGTGTTCGGTCCAGCGCGATACGGGATAGTGGGGAGCAGCTGCACCCGCGTCGCGTTACTGGTAGCCTTGGGTTGATTGTATAGGCAATCTTCGACGCACGACTCATATTAAAGGTATCGTATCAGTGGATAAACCTTCCTACATGGTTATAGCTTGCGCCTTTGGCGCTGCTACCTTACTGCTTCAGAATCTTTATTCCCTAGAGATATTCCAGTATTATGCCCTGCCACCTGAGGTATTGCATACAGTAGTGGTTTTTATGGGGGTAGTCTTTCTGGTCTTCATAAAGCTCTTCCAGCCGGAAATGGAGCAAAAACGACGCCGATGCGGGGGTTTATTTTGATAACACTAAAATCCGGGCGTCTCTTTGATATAGGCAATGTATGAAATTATGAGCAAGACCTGCAGGAGGAATGGCCACTACCTTCGTAGACAGAATGGTCCGCAATGATGAGTGCCGTACTCGAACACAGTGAAGAAACTATCTATACTGGGTAAAGTACGATGCAGAGCCTATCTGAAGTTTACCGTATTCTAACGAAGGGGCACCATCCTTCCACCCGAATTCCGCCGTTCCAGAGCCAGGGCTGGATCCCTTGAGGTGCCGCTTTCCTGTTACAGGCAACAAGTTCCCGAACACAGGGATTGAACGAATATTGGTACGGTCAATCGGCTGCGCGCATCAGTGCGCCCATACAGGGCTCGGGTCCGGTGTTCGGGTACTTTCATTGCTAGTGACAAGTAGTCTCCGTACTGCTCGCCCGGCCGAGTTGAAGTCGCGCACGCAGATATAGAAATTAGCCGGTAGACCAATAACGTAAAAGGAAGCTCAATAACTTATCCCTCTTTGTTGGCTGGCAGATGACTAATATCGCCGCGGCGCCCAACTTCGACCCGGCCGCCCGAGCACAAGTGTCGGGGCATCGGTAGCAAAGCCATTCCCCAAATGGGATTCTTACGGTTCAAAACATGATTGTAGGCCCAACTCGGAGTCCACGGAGAAGGCGTACCACGAAAAGATGGTTTATCCGACTCAGCCAAGCCACAAGAACCCATTTTGTTAACTGCAAGACGGTTGTGCGAAGTGGACTTTGGCCCAGATCATGGGTGTAGCCAGAAAATCTTACAATCTTACCCACAGATCATTGTAGGCCGGGTTTGATGGGCAAATTTTCATTCCTCTTCCTTTACCTTTATTCTCACTGCTCTACCGAATTGTGCAGTCGAGGCGGTTTCGGGGGCCCTGGGGTTGTTGGACAAACCATTTGTGACGGTTGAAAAAGAAATTTCTGAAACCCTGCGGATCCGGACATAACGGGGGGTTCAATTTCAAAAACGTGGAATTTTGCCGGGGTGGAGGGGGTGTCTGGAGTTGGTCACCCTCATTCCACCCTTACCGGTCCGGTACAGTAGTTCCGTCAGGGATTGGAGGGAGAAAATTTAAAATAAAATAAAAACGTGCGCACCAGACGGTAATTTAGAGATAGTCATCCACGTGGAATTTGCGGATCTCGTTTCGGTTTTGCGACGCGTCCGTGGGGCATCCCCCCCAAGCACTCGTAGTGTCTTGGTGCACAAGGTGCGCACTGCGCTAGGATCTCACAACACCAACAAAAAAAAAACAACAGGCGGGGTTTTTTGTGATGGTGACTATGATGATGATAATTACCGTATCGTGAAAAAGAAAAGGAAAAGGAAAGAAAGAAAGGAAAAACTACCGGTATTGCACAATACGAGTATCATACTGTCCGGACTCCAATGTGATAAACTATTGGCATATCTTTTTCTCGTTGGTTCCCGGGAACAGTTCTTGCATCATGGGAACACTTGAGATGGCGCTTTCCAACGCGACCTCAGGCGTGGTTTCACTGGGGGGAACCTTGAACAGACTGCAAGCCACATCCAACCCAAGGGCAATTGAGGAATGTCCCAGCGGCTATCATTGATTGCGTCCTTGGCCGAGGCGGAAAACGGTTTTCTCTCACTCATTCTCCACCACCACCACCTTTACTCAACCAATCACAACTGCGTCCCTTTCGTCTGGAAACTCCTTTTTCCGAATCCCACACCAAACTCTGCCCGCCATCCTGGAAAAATGAGGCGGCCGTTCAGGGTGCTTCCTGAATAACGTTTGCATCACTGAGCCCTTTTTCTGGTTTTCCCCCCGTTGTCTTAGAGGGAATTTTAGCACCCCTCACCTCTGAACTTTACAAAAAAAACTATTGCCAACTGCCTCTTCGATCCTCCTGACGCCAGGAACTGTGCTATGGTTGGAGTGGTCAGTTACCGTGCGATATCCCCTTCTTTCTTTTTTCTGCTAAACAATTGCCACGTGTTTGACAGGCGGGACAGCCCTACGTCTTGTATAATTCATGTATCATACAGTATGCGAGCTCCGGCAAGTACTCGAGTAGAATGACCTACTAGCGCGCCAGGCTCGATGGCTCTTAGATCTTTTCGCATTCCCCTCTGCGTCGCCGGTTAATGGGGAAAACCAAGCGAGTTCACTACCGTACCTACTCATGGTAGGAGCAAGGAAGGAAGAAGAATAGAACATGCCCCCCCCTCCAATGCCAATTAATGGACCCTGACACCGGAAAATGTTACCACGGCGACTTTCTCCTTTCTTTTCATGTAAAGTAGTGCATGCAGCAGGCAAAAAGTTCTGTGTCCGAACACGGGGATTAAATAATGTATGGTCAACAATCCGTGCTTGTCTGGGCACCCGTTATAGATCCGCAGTCCAGTGTTCGGTTACCGTATTTCTTCTCCGTTGCCTATTTTTCCCGTAGTTTGTCTTCTGCTGTCGGCAGGGTGCCATGCTAACAGCGCACCGTTTGGCAGGCAAGGGTTGATAGTAAGGTTTCACGGTATTGGAACGGCGAACCCTTCTCCAAGCGGGTTATCACACCGGGGAGCGAACATACACTCACGTTTTTAGTAAGCTAAAAAATACGGAAGTAGTTTCGCCCTCCGGCACTGTGCCCCCCCTGAAGGTTTAGCCCGGCACTTTCTTGCTTCCCCTTCCGTCGCAATATTTCCCACTACGGCATCAAACATGATCCTGCCGGTCTTCCAGAACACTTCCTCCCCTATTCGCCTTCGCACTGGGTCATTCCGGTTTTACTCGGGACTTTTCCTAGCAGCCAAGAGCTTTCTCGCTCTGCTGGGACGTTATCGGTGGATTTGTTGCAGCTGTTTAGTGAATCACCTAAGGTCCAAGGAGTAGGGAATGCTGTATCCCCACAATCCCCACCCCCGACGGGGCCCTGCCGAAGCACCTCGTGCAAAGTCTTATTATGCAGAGTCTGAAATTTATCAAAAACGACTGGTCATGCAGAGCTGCTCTGCCCGGGAAATCGACGGGACTTGCCGCGAACCTCAGGGAGATAGTTATGTCGCTCCCATTGCCATGAATTACTGCAGGTTACCTACCGGATCTTGGGGGGATGGTGATACGGAGTGCAATCTCTATGGTCTTGAACTTGGGGGCTTACATCGCTGTTGCCTCTGAAATCTGGATGGGTTACAGTGGGTAAGCGCTCTTGTGAAAAACAAATGTTTTGATTGGCCCGCACAGGTTCATAGCACCCGGTGCTATTTGTCAGGCTACGGGGATGCCGAGCTCTTACCGTATGTTGTTTGAAGACGGAATTATTTTTCGTTGGTACCACCTGCCTGATCCGGTGGCCGACCTGTCAACTTTGGTGGGGGTTTCTGTTACTCTGGCATCCAGTGAAGTCTGGGGGTGTGCATATGAGCTGATGCTCGTTGCATCGAGGTACGGTAACTCAGCTCGTGGGCACCGCCTGGCACTGGCCGCGGGACGAACACACCTGTCGAACCATATGTTCTGAGGCCCCCGGTCGCAATTTCTAATATGCTTTCCATCTTTCTTCTTGTTATTATATCCTCTATAGTAGGAGGAGCCTCTAATCCCACATACTGTGGAGTATGATGGGGTCAACTCCGAACAATTTCCGTACCATAGCATACCATATACTTGTATAACACCGGTATAATCCGTCTCCTGGTCTGTTCCAAGTTCACGTGGCTCCAGGCTGGGGTACGCAATTTGGCATCAAATGCATTGATACCGATATTCACGGAGTTGGCTCTTGGATCTTGTGAGAAAATGATCAAACAAGCCAATCACTGCTCCCTAATTTCGATTGAAGGAGCTTGCCGGAGGCGGGTGAGATCTGAAAACCACGTGGAAGCAACTTTCGCACTTGTGCTTGAGCCCCAGATTTTATAAATAGTCTAGTCTAATACCGGTAAGCTATTGTCTCTGCAAGGCCTCACGAGAACAATTGCGAAAAGAGGTCAAACCTCCTTGATCCTCTTTTTTTCTGGTTTCTGCGTTTGTGGCCCTTTCTTGGCTTCAATACAGCGACGATGTGCCTACGGTAGAAACTGAGAATGACACTAGAGTGTCTGGAGTTCCCCCCTTTGGAATTGGGAAGAAAGCAGAATGAACAGATTATCTTTCAGCCCTCAGTTAAAACAACTGAAAACACAACAGACTTTACTGGAGAGGAAACCCTAGCGCCCTAGAGAGATTCTCAATTAAATTCTAGTCTTTATGCCCCCCTGCTCCCCCGGGACTGGCTGGCTCGGGAGATGGCGAAACGAGATGACGCTCGTTTCGCCAAAAGTCCGCGGATAATCCGGAGCCCAGGGGTATGAGAGGAATCTGAATCAGGGTCAGGGTTGGCGATTTATCCGCGAACTTTGACTGGCAGAATCTCGACAAAGAACAGCCGCCGTGATACTGATTTCCTACATGCTTCTGACCTGATCGGCTGATCTTGCTTTTTGAGGTACCGGTATCGCCATTCAGATTCACCTCTTATTTTTCGAGCCAACCTCAGCACTCCGAAGCGGCCGGCTGAGGCCATTGGGACGGGATGGGCGTAGAAGGTTGGGGCTTACCGGTTCGGTATCGCTGGCGCCCAATGCGGGCCGTTTATTTGGTTTCGTCAATTGCGGTAGATTACTCGACGAATCATTCGGCTGCCCTTAGGCGCCGCCTCGGTTCAATATTCGCGCACTGGACAAGTACCGTACTAGTATAGTACAAATGGCTCTTCTTTGTTTTTCCCGTCTTTTCTCTTCCTGGGTTCGGTTTCTCTATCCCCTTCGTATTCATAAGATCTACATTTCATTACGTACGGTGCGGGTGCTAGTAATCCTTTGATACTCGTAATATTACTAAACCTTCCCCTTGCGTTGGTATCGCAACCTAGGATTAGATACCGGTCGGGCTAAGGATCAACCTTACCTTGGAAATGGCTGGACCCCTCTCATCTTTCCCACAGTAGGTTTCCCGATCCCTTTTTGTTCTTCCATTCTGAAGCTATTCTCTCGGTTTTACTTTTTTCGTTTTTTTTATTACTTTTTCTTCCAAGTTATTGCTTTTAGAACCTCAATTACGTTAGCCTCGTCCAACCATTTGTGTATCGCTTCACGGCTAGTAGAGGATCCTTCCTTTTCTAGGGCAAGGCTCGTCCTACAGGAAGATACGGTAGTCGGCGACCATTCCTTCTTATTTCCTTTTCCCAATGGGACTGCCTCGCCCGAATTCCCCATCAGCCACTTTTATTGATCGAAAATCGCTAGAATTATTGTACCTTTCCATGTACCAGTACCTTAAGAGTATGATACCTCCGAAGGCGTTTCCCCCAGACTCAGAGTGTAGGTTTTGAAACGAGAGCCTTGGAGCATCTCAGTCGAGAGGGGTAACTTACTCGGATGTAAGGGTAGGTCTGCAGCATTGCTATTTTGGGGTTTGCAGGCCCTCCGCTCTGTTTTTTGGTCCGGGTAACCAGGCTCTTATGTGAATTGCGAGATTTCCACAAACTCCTTATTCACCTCTACCAGTATACTGTAACCCCTTGAGGGCCCAATAACGACAACATATATTTCAATATGTCTGGTAGGTACTAAATTACGAATATAAGTAATAGTAAAGGCCAATTGGCAACTTTGCCCGTCTAGGGAGGAATGGGGTTGCCGAGCGCGCATGACTTTCCGCTTACCCCTGACACTCGTACATGTTCATCCCATATTCGCAACCGCCCCTCGATCACTTGGTACTCTAGCCGAGAGCATGCCTTTTACGGCCTTCCAGGGATCGAGTCTATGTTCGGGCCATACGGGTACCCCCTATTTTACGTCATTGACTCAGCGAAAGGTGCAGGATCGCGCTTAAGGGGGCCAAGGCTGGCCTTCCTCGTCACGATCTGAATTTCTCGCATGCCAATCCCCGATCGAGTGGTCGGCCCGAGTGATACTAAGTGATGAATTGGCGGACTTGGGAAATCTCCAAGAGATGCAGGATCGCGCAACCCTTGATTGGACTGGCTACCGCGCTCGGGAAATCCCAAGTATCCGGCATGAATCACTAGAGCATTTGAGTCTGTATTTAGTGTTGGCACTCAGGTACGCGCCAATAATTTGCCGTACTTGTGCAAGTTTTCGATCCATATGTTTGGGTATCATACTTCATACAGGAATACTTGTATGAGTACACCCCGCCCCCCCTTTATTGCTAGGATAACGGCCATTTCCCGCTGTCGTTTTAATTTCCCCTTGCTAATATCAAAGTACCTGTACTTCTACAGGTGCTACTTGTAGGGGAGATGTTTTCATTCAAGACAGGGGGTTATGTTGCAGGTTGACCTAAACGGGCCGTTTACCAACTTCATCGTGGACGTGATACTTGCGCACCGAAATAGTCCGCTTACAAACACAGCCAATCTGCGGACGGGGGAAATCTAAACCTCCTTATGCTCATACGGTACTGTACGAGCGCAAGTATTAGCACATAAACGGAACTCACGTGCAAGATGTTACAAGTAATACCGGTACCGGTAGGTAAGAAGTACTCGTATTTTTCTGACGTTTATAAACACGACTGCTATTGCATGCCACCAAAATCCTGAGGCTCTGGTTGATTTTTTGCCCATATGCAATAGCAGTTGTGTTTACAAACGTCAGAAAATTACGAGTACTGTACCCGAGCACAGGGATTAGAGAGGAAAAAAATATATATCGTGGCTAATTATCTGTGCATAATATCTAAACCCCCATACTAAATTGGTAACTCCAGTGTTCGGGTACTTACCTGCTGCCTATGATATGATGGAAGGGCCTTCGACGCTATTACCCCCCACCCCCACCCCACCCCACCCATCCCTCTTTCCCACGGTTCGGTACTTCCCAGCCGATGAAAACCCCCCCTGAACAGCCTTATTGGCGGGGAAATAGAGGCTAACGTTTCAATTAAATTAGGTGTTATTTCCTCCTTCTTTCACTCCCTCTTTCCTACTTGAGTGGATAGTGTTAAATTGCGTCGCCGTCGCTATCGCAAGGCTCTCCCTTTCTAAACTCGTATGAATACGGTAACGCAGCAGTGGAAATAGAATTGCTGATCGCGGATCTGGGGAAATACCACGTGGTGCCAAGACTCTGAGGATTTGAAGTATGATATGGTGCTTTTCACCCTTACAAAGTATCCAGACGCAGGATAAAGGGGTGAGTGTGGGGGGGAAGGGGGGTGGATGGAGTAGAAGATAAAAATACTCTGGTATCATACGGTACGGTAACGGTATCACGGAAGGGGGAATACCAGAGTGTACATACCGCAAGTAGTTAGAAAGCGTGGGAATGAGGGAGGGAGGGAGGGAGGGAGGGGGGGGTGGTAGAGGTGGAGAATTGTGGGGTTAGACATGCACCGGATGTCGATGCCGAAATGGGGTGGAGAGTGGCTTCTGTTGATCGGGATGCTACGATATTCTGTCGCGGGGAGAATTTCATGGCGGGGGTGGGGATGGGGCAGGAAGGGGTTATATGGAAAGGAGGGGAAGCACAATTCAACCTTAGAGGGGGGGGGGGCGAATACTCGTCGAGGTTACATATCATTGGTCTCCCGCTGAGGTCCATGCGTTGTGTAGTGCCGGCGCTCGCGCTGCATCAGACTCGGGCTCGAGCATGAGATGATACTTGTCTGTATCACACTCGGGTGCTGGTACGGTGCGATGCTTTACACTTGGCTTGAGGAAGGGAGAAGGAGGGGAAGTGAAGGAGCAGGCTTGTCCTGAATGGTCTAGCTTGTATTGACGGTGAGAGTATCTGTATGATATGAGTATCAGAATATATGGCAAAGGGCGAGTGCATATCTTTTGCATAATATTGGGTAACCTTTCCCTTATCATTTGTCGAGAGCTATTTATAAATGGCGTGATTTATGTAAGGTGTTTTAATGTTACTTCGCGAGCAGTTGCTCCACAGGTGCAGTGCAGCCAAAAATCCGAAAAACAAAAAAGGGAGAAGGAAAGAAAGAAAGATGGAAGGAAGCCCATCTCGGGTACTCTATATACTCTACCTTATAGCGGCAGCATATATCATGCAGTACTTATCAGCGGCACAGCACAGCTACAAGTGATCTACAGCCTGTCCTTTTCTCCAGCAACCGGGTTAGGACCCTCTCTGACCTTCGCTTCACCGATGCCAGAGATACCCATCCAATGGTACCCGTAAAGTTACAGATAGCGAGCCGTCCACGGCCAATAGATAAACCAATCGCTCAAGCTCTTAGTAAATCGGCCGTCCTTCCCTCCCTCCCTCCACGCCCCATACATACATACGTACCGTACACACATACTCGAGCACACACAGTAGTCAATGCAGTACAATACCTTCCAGGTAGGAAGTACCCGAACACAGCACCCCGAGTTTGGAATGAGCGCTCAGATATGATAGGCACAGATTCCTTGCCATACATTTTCTGAGCCCCCCTGTGTTAAAGTACTTCTTGCCTACTACTTCAAGAGTGTCGGTGCGGTATGTGCCCATCCATCGCATTCGCTGTATCATCATCAGTTTCGGAGAGGTCGTGAGTCCTGGGATTTCTCAAAGTTTTTTTCTTTCTTTCTTTTCTTTTCTTCTTCTCTCGAACCCAGCTTCCACAACCCCACTTTCGTTCCTTTAGCTATGGCCTTCACTCACCCCTCAGATAGGACCAGTCTGAGCACCCTACCCTTTAACATCGGGGGGAAAAACAAAATTTGTGAGAGTTGAGGGGGACTGGAGGATTTACGACATCTGAGAAAAAAGGTAATAATAACATGCGGAATACTTCTTGGTGATTGCATAATACATTTAACCCTTTCCCTTTCACCCCCCGCCCCCTTTGCTATGGGACAACACTTATTGTATTCTTGGCTGTGGTGGACCTCCGGCGAGATTTACAAGAATATTGGGGGGGCTGAAAAAGAATTAAAATTTAGGAATTGAATCTGTGGCTTGGGGGGGAGGTTGGAAGAGGTTAGGAGCGGGTGCTTTCTTTTTCCCTTTTCACTCCCCCACGTGAGTGTGTGTGTGGGGGGGGGGGAGGGAGAGTGGTCTTTCCAAACATCATCTGTCCGGGGTTCTCCCCGCACTCCCCCAATCACGGGGAAGCACTCGGACCGCGCGCTACAATCTGGTTTCTGAAAAGAAGAAAGGGAAGCAATAATCCTTACCGTATTAACTTATGGGGTTGGGCAGCATCTTGGCAAGATTTGGTCCCTTCGGACGAGCGGATTTGAGGTTAATTGTAGGTTAACAGGAGCTCGGTGCTTTCTTGACAGCAGTTAAAGCGATCTTCCTATTTCCCTTCCATCCTGTTCAGTGCCGGGCTTTCTAGGGAGCTTCAGTCTCGAAACGGAGATTAGGACCTCGCGCAAAGGCACTCGGTTTGGATGAACTGGCATGGTGCGGGAGAGACGTGGAATACCGATATCTTCTCGGTGAAAAGGAAGGGGGGGGGGGGTATCATAGAAGATTCTAGAGGGTACGTTTGGGAGGATTAACGCACCAGTGGGATTATTACTCCCAATTGAACGACGTTTGTGAACACGGCTTCTATTGCGCGCAGCCAGAGTTCAGCTCGTTCTGTTCAGGTTTTGGTGTCGTGCAATATCGGTCGTGTTCGCAAAAGCCGTTCGGTTGCTGGTCTTGGGTGATTGCGGGCCGCGCGGGAGGTAAAATTTCTCCCGAAATTATGACAGATTGGGGAGGTCGATGGGAGTTTTTCTGTTATTTGGTGATTAGCGATTATTCGGCTGTTATGGGAGATTAGTGCTGGCTCTTTGGGTGTGGTTTATTTATTTCGTTATTTTTTTAATCTTGTTCTTCCGGAAATTTTATACTTGTTCCGGGCGAGGGGTGCCCAAAAACAGGGGTTCATGAATTTGTATAAGGCACTCAGATGCCCACAGATTTTTTTCCCCCAAATATCGTCTTTTGCGCATTCACGTTTTTGGGTACTTGCCTGCTGCCGGCGATACTGGTGGTAGCAGCTCGCCAGCTGAAGATGGTCTGGTGCGTGATCGTACAAGTATCCGGTATGAAGCACCCAAATGTTTGTGTCTGAATCTGGTATGGGCGGTTGGATGCGCAGGGGAATTTTGCCATGAATTTTTGATCCCTGTGTTTGGGTACTTCATGTCTGGTGTTTGAATGGGAGGGGGGACTGGGGAGGGTGGGCGGGGATAACGGATTTCTGGGGTGGCAGTTCTGCCGGATCTCTACGTTCCGGTGATATATCGGCACCGCACAGTGCTTTACCGACTGCTCCCGACCCAACAGGGTCCCTCCCAATATTCCATTTTTATTTTTACCTGTGATTATTATTTCTCTTTCAAATTTTCATATTTCGGCATTGTCTCCAGGAGCACCTCCAACTCTCTCCCCTCCAGCAAGGCGATATAATCCCCACCTGGCCGCCTGTCCGTTGGCCTTGGCCATCATCAAACACAGCATGACGCATGCCTTGCCCATCGGGGGTGGGGTGTCCATGAGCTACAATCGCCACGTTGGCAAATACTGTATCTCTCTCTCTAACCACGTGTGCTAGGAGTGGTCAGCGTGGGAATGATACGGAAGCACGCTTCCCCTGTTATAGCCTTACTAGAATCACCTCTACCGCTATTTTCATCGTTGCCTTAAAAGGGGGAAGGGATCGGAGCCGTGCATTCTCACTCAATGGACCAGTGGTGGTATGATCCCCGCAGGGCTCGTAATGGAGGAGGGAGTAGGTGAGTGAAAGAAGAATCAAAATCAAAGTCAAAATCGTATTTTTGGTTGATGAGGTGGACATGATTTCGCGGAGGGGTATCGCTTCATGTGAGAACAGGAATTGGACTTCCTGCTCGGTTCTTGACTGCATAGCAGGGTGCATATGTCAAACTGGGGTTATCATGCTTGTGGAGGATCGAGGGCACGAAGAGGGCAGTTTGGGACGGGGTGAGCAGGGGTAGGTAGCGGTGTGGTAATGGTGTGATGGTGGTAGTGGTGGGTGGATATGTTGAGATATTTGGTTGATCCGTGCCGGTGCCTAAGGCTCTCGAGGGGTTCGGATCCCGCACCCAGTACCATACAACTTGCAAACATGTGCCCTTCGCGGGCCTTGGGGTTTCCGATGCCCGATGTTTGTTGCTCGACTCCTTTTCGGACTCAGCCTGTGGACAGCTCGCAGGGTATACCGAGTGAGATCCCGTGAGTTAGAATGTTTGTCTGCGGGGGATGGGGGGATTCCATGATCTCAAGTTGGGGGGAGCGAACCAATCAGTTGCGAGTTTGGGGGGAAATTTTGGAATTAATATTCTCACTAACGGGTCTCTGGCATCACTCGGAATCGAACTGGGATATTAATGAACAGGCATATTGCTCCTTCGCACATGATGCACGCATTGTGCATACTTGCATATTCGAATATTGCAGTAGCACCTAGTGCACAGCTGTTACTCGGTTAATTGATCAAATTCTTCTCAAAAAAAATACTGCCTTCGATCGAGGGCTAGTCCTGAATACCGAGTGACACAGTAGTATGTCAACCAATGTTTCCAAGTGGACAGCGGCATATTGCGCGTTGACCCCCAAAACTACTGGATTCTGTGCTGATGACATGCATCTTGCCAATAACCAGAATGACCCCGGCACCACTGGTACCACAACAGCATATCATAAGCTTGCTTTAGCTCCTGGGGGCGGTGAGGGGGGGACGCTACCCCACTCACGTTTTCTGCCCCCGAAGTGAAAGTCCACGATGTAAGCAACGGCCCCGCGGACTCATGCAGCATCTATAGCGTGCTCTTAGTCAAACACCTGTAGTCCAACCTCAAATCACTCCACGTCGCTCCTTGCACGTATCGGCATCCGTAGGCCTGGACTGCCTAACGGGGAAAGCAGGCAAAGGGGAAAAGAAAATCAAGGGAACGAGTTCGTCCTGTGTCAATGCGATTGCCCACTTACGTTCTCTTCCCACCAGCCCCCCCAGTGTTCACTTACAAGTATCTTGAACAATTATTAGGGATGTGGTGTCTGACCTCTATCGCCATATTTTTGTATGATGGATACAAGGAGAAGAAAAAAAGAAAAGGAAGGGAAAGGAAAAAGAAAAAGAAAAAGAAAGACCTCACTTTTCAATTTATTGCTGGTGATCGTGGTACAGGAGTCTGTATACCCTGGCTATCATGCTAGAATGGGAGTCCCGATATTCACCTGAGTATCAGAGGGGAGCGAGCGCTCTTGGCGGGTGGAGGAGGAAAAAGAAAAAGGGAAGGAAAGAAAAAAAAGAAAAGGATAGAGAGAAACAAAGAAAGAAAGAAGCCTAGACAGGGAATCAGCTGGTAAAATATCTCGAGTGTCATCCCAAGGGGATATTGGACGTGGGCGTGTGTGTGTGGTGGAATGGAGTTGTGTTACATTCGAGAAGACTGACACAGAAACGTTCTCGGATGCAACGGTGATTGCGTGGTGCGGTACAGTCCTCGCAGTAGGTAAGGAGTAGCCAGGGAACAGGCATTAGTAAAATATATACAAATTCACGACCCCTGCTTTCGGATGCGGTACTCTCTTGGCTGCTGCGAGTACTCGAGTACAATGCAAGTATAGCACGGTAACGGTTCCGTGACAGTGCTATACTTGGATTTTTTTTTCGGGGGGGTAACAACCGCTTTTTTCGTTGTGTTACCTGTAACTGATGTGTTGGTCTTGTCACATCATCATCTTTGTATGGCTCTTCCCTACGGTGGCTTAAACCTGGATGCTGGAATATGTTTTCGTTAAGTTGATTTAGGTATAGTACGGTAGTTTGAGAGGGAAACTGTGGTTTCATTGATAGCTTTTGTCGCTAACCAGGACTACCGGACCCTTGGCCAGATGATGACATGATACAGCCTTACCGGAGGAAAGTAAAACCGAACGGAAGGATCTGTTACCATGGTGGTACTCGAGTGCTCATTTATCTATGTATAAAATTAGGAGGTTTCCCCTTTTTTTTTGCTCCCCTAGGATATGTGCGCTTGTGTCTCTAGTGGGGTGGGACGCGCTAAGGTACTGGTTGGCGGATTGTGTTACTCGCGCCTAAAACAAGCTCATGGATTGGTAGGGTAGGGAGAGTCGGAGGAGGGGATAGGCTTTTATGTTCTAATAGACCTAGAGACTTGGGGTGCTTGCGCGCTAGTATAGCACATCGATATGTCATGTTATGAGCGGTGTGAATCCTGCGCTCGAAGCACATTAGGCTTATGTGGCTAGTCCAATGCTGTGCTAGAATGGCAACTGGCAGTTTCCGGCTGATTGCTTGAGAGAAAGGGGTTTAAAGTGTTTCTACGAGTAGCTGTTTTGCCGCGCCCGGGGGTCGGGGTCGGGGAGAACAGAGTGCTGTTTTGTTTGCCCTTAATGTGGCTGTCCTGATGTTCTGGATGCTGTGCTTGGGCTGGTAAATCCTGCTGTCTAAAAAGTAATGTTTATGTCGGATCTGGACCGTTGAGGGGGGCGATAAGCCTATTGGTGGGATTTGGTAGTTGGCCGGTTTATTGCAGGAAGTTCGGTAGGGGCTGCTTTAAGAATAAGGGGGGAGTTAAAGGACTAAGTTAAAGAACTTGTACGAGTGCAATGCTGTGGTACTGTGCTTGTACGAGTACCTGCACTGGTTCTTGGGTCTACCGATAATTGGGGCTCCTGTTGCAAGGGTTAGGGACAGGATAATCGAACGGTATATAACTAGAATTTCGGTAATAGCCGTATTATGCTCTACACTCGAGAAACATTGCCTTCGATTTCCCCATTAATCACTCAACTTTAGACAAATATCATTGATAGCTCAGGTGCCTAGCTTCCGATTCAGTACATCTATTAGGAAAAGGAAATCTCTCAAGGCTCTAATTGAACAACGGAAGGTTCGTATTTCGAGACGAGCTGGTTGCAGTGTGCCACTAGTTTTGACCAAAGCCAACGTCAATGCCATTTCTCTGACCCTCGTACTCGAGCACAAGGTTCAGGGCTATCACCTTGGGCGCTGGAGCGGGGGGGGAGTGAAGGGGGTCAAAAACCACTTTTGCCTAACTTGGGTGACTGTAGGGGGGCTGAATTCACCGGAGTTCACGGAAAAATCCTCGAGGAGGTATCATAGTGACAATGGTCGATACTTCTGTGGCATCCATCGATTGTGAAAGAAGTGGCTGGCAACTAGGGAAATTCTTTAAAATGCCTCTGCTTGGGCCCCCTAGCTGCGCTATGCTTTGTGCTCATAGCCTCTGCCTCTGCCTCTAAGGCCGTTAATAGTTAATATGGGTAGTAATTGAAGCCAAATTTCTAATAGAGTTGTCATTAGTAAAAGTGCGAATGGCAGGCTTACCTCGCTGCCTAATAGGTATTAGCCTTAAGCCTCCCTGGCCAAGCAGAGCCGACCACGATGCCTATCAAATACCTGACATACGAGAACCGTTTAATGGGGGAACCGAAGGACAACGCTAGTAAAAGATGCCAAATTACGACAAGGGACTTACGGCATTGGCTGCGTTATAACCTGATCCCTAGCAGGGTCTCTGGGGGTCACCGGTGCCAGTCGTGAGGCCTCAAGGGCTGGCGACGCGTCCATACACACATAGGTGTTCACAAGAATTTCATCTACTAATCGTCCCCGGAATGTCTTTACTCTCTCCCTGTCTTCCGTGACTCTAACCGATGGTATGCATAAATGCATCGGTATACTGTAATACCGCATATGCCACAGTAAGCATGGCCCTGTTTCTGAGCACGATATATCACTCGTGCCGGTGGCAGCCGGTCCGGCTCGGTCCGGCACAGTGGTACAGTCCTGTGAAGATGGGAAAAATGAAACAACTCCCCACCGGGCCCCGAGTTATTATTGTATCTAGATTTTGACATATTTCAGTCCAGAGTGCTGGCTTGATGTCACTGTTCCGGAGCGTAGTGGGCTCAGTGTTGCTCAACGCCCCTCCGTGAATTCGGGAGTGACGTGGTCCACAACTTTTGTAAGCGTGATGCCTGCTGCATATTGCCAAAATTGAGTCTTTTGGGTTGAGATCCGGGTGTTGTGCTGTAGTGGTTCCGTTCACAAACGTGTTTTGGTTACTATCAGATTTGGGGAGCCGGTGTTGAACTCTCATTTTACCAGCTGGCTGTGAAACCGGTGTTTGCGAAAAGGGTAAGGATAGTGCTGGATTTGATTAGGATAGTTCATCAATATGGATAGAATTTCTATAATATAAGGTTACTCTATGTAGCAGAGTAGAGCGCATAGAGTGAACCACAAAGAGTAACTAGTTGAATTGAGGAGGAACGTAATGAACCAGGCGAACTCTGGATAAAGCCTTCTTAGCCTTCGGCACTTGAGCCGTACAAATGGACAACGGTACTGGGGCTTTCTAGGTCAATACAAACGGGCTTAGTGAAACACAACACCGGGTGTATTGATTAGATAGGGCAGAGGGGCGGGTGATCAACCTCTGGGGATACACTTCTAGGTTGTTTTGGATACCTGAGGTAGATCGAATTACGGACAGGGGGACCAAAAATATGTAAACCCTTCTTTTGATATTTGTGCTCTATTGCCTCACAGAACTGGTTCCGGCCTGATTTGAGATTTTGTTCAGCCTTGCCTTACTCATGTTTTATGGGGTGGGTAAATTGAGCAAATGGGTACAACTTCTGCCGAAGAGGGTATGCTGTAACTCATTCACTAAAGGAAGAGAAAAGAAGGGAGGCTGGTTACGTTTGGGAATTTGTGCAAGTCATGAGTTGTGATGCCACATTCAAGGGAGTTTATCTAAGCATGGTGGGAGGACGAGGGCGCTCATAGATGATCACTCGGACCTTACAGACTGGCGATCGGATGGCTGATCAGTTCTAGGTGTTAACATTTAACTCTGCATTAGGATGTAATCTCTTTCCAATTATAATCCTTTGGAGTCGGTTTACATAACATTGAGTAATTGGTTGAAAGGGGCATACTATAACAGCAGCAGACATCAACTAGAGTATAGCATTTAGGAACTAATAGCTGGATCATTACAAGAAACGACTTGTGTTTTTTCCATATACCAGTAATCTTTACGGCCGGGTTGAGGTCAAACACAATTCCCCGAATAGAGTTGTCATAAATGGAAGACAGCTTGTGCTGATATCTCTCTTCCGTTGTGAGCTCGTTAGTATAGTGTGTAGCTGAGGTTCTTGGGCTAATAGCTAGAATGATTGAACCCCTCATAATCCTCCCATGATTACAGCTGAAAAGGCCAGCTGTAATGATTGTTGTATGTGTAATTTTAACCATCTCTTCTGGGACAAGATGATTTTGGAATTAGGAAGTAGTGACCAGTGTTATAATTTTTTTAGGGATATTAAAGCTTTGGTCCTGGTATTGGATGTGGGACTAGTAAGAGTGATATCTTATACTTATCTTGCTTGTTCATACTTGTTCATTTGATGCTCTTTTGGATCTGACTTTGTAGTATACATTTCCTTTAACACTTTTCTCTTAAGTATTTGGTTACATATTTTTCTTTACTATACTGGTATTTTGGATATCCTAGTTTATTGCTCTGAAATTAAGAATAGTATATAGGTAATAAGTATTAGGCATATGGGCTTGAGCCCATCATACTGGAAAGTATGGATGATATTAAACAATATATTCTCAACTTGCATGATGAAGATAACACCCCCTCTACACCCCTGGTATTAGAACATTGCAACCTTACCTCCTACTCTTATAGTTGCCTATTATCAAATTACAGATTCTTGGAAGATGTTTTGTAATACTGGATAAAGTGCCACAATTCATATTATACAACTAGATAGCATTTGCAGGATATATGAAAGGGGACCCAAGAGTCTGTATGAGAAGTAGGGCAAAGTTAATTGGTTAAGTGCCTATTCATTAGCCCATTAATGCTTTCAAGGTATAGTAAGTATTAACTACATTTCCATAGGTGCCATACTTGAAAATATATGGGCTAATGAAGACATATACTAGTAAGACAAAGACTATAGAGGATATAGGAGTGTACTGGCCATTTCCCCAATCCTCTGGGTAGTTGAATTTTTTCGTAGTTGCCCTGTCACTTAATTCAGAACCAACTATTAAGACCAAGCGCTTAAGTAAGGATATATCTGGTAAACACAGCAAGTAATTTCTACATAGGAGCTGCTTGATAATGAGTCCAGATACAGAGTGTACATGTTTAGTAATACTGGTAGTTAATGAGTGAGTGATTTCCAGGTAGAATTTGATATTCAGGGAGTAATTGTTGCATTTTGGAATTGACTAGTGGTAACTGGATTCGCTTTTTAGAACTGGGAATCAATGGTGTTGACCGGACCAATAACTTCTATACTGTATGAAACTTCTTCCCTTCCTCTATTTAGGACTTTACGGGACGGGGAAAATCGAAGACGATAGGATAAAAACACCAATCTATAAACTGATCATTCTTACAACAATAGTTACCTCACTTCCAGACCAAATTTCTATATCTTGCCATCATAAACAGAAACTCATAAATACGTCCTCAGCAAGGTTAGGCAGGGAGTCGCAGCCGGGTGTCATAAGATCTATGTGCATTTCCATCTCGTGGGGGTTTCCCCACTTATAAAGGGGGATGTGCAAGGACAGCTTCCATAACCCAGGGAAAGGAAATGAATGGCAGTCATTCCCACGAGGCGAGGTCTCCTCGACCTCAAATAGCGCCGGGGCTATCTTTCCGTGAGGCTATAGCAGTGCCATCCACGTCATGTGGTGCCAGCTAGCTGCGAACATGCGCGGTGTTTTACCGTTCTTATCAGGATTGTCGGGGCTAACCTCCCCCCCCCCGAGTAGGATTATTGCAACTGTTCCCTGCCCACGCTGAGCAGCATACGAGAGGGGTGTTCGGCCCCGATTATCTGGCCTGTCGGGGTCGACGTCTTCCCGCCCCAGTAGTATTTTTACCACTCGCGTATTCTCACGCCAACCGGTAAGACCGCAATCAAACTCACACCAACCCTCAGCTGCGTACGAGAGAGGTGTTCGGCCGCAATTATCTGGCTTGTCGGGGTGAACCTCCTTCCTCCTGAGTAGTATTTTCACTACTCCCGTATGCTTACGCCTAACGCCACGCGCATACCCACCCTCAGCGACATGCGAGAGTGGTGTTCGGCCGCAATTATCTGGCTTATCTGGGTTAACGTCTTCCCGTCCGAGTAGTATTTTCACCACCTCCTCAAATCCACACTGAGAGGCATGCGAGAGCGGTGTTCGGCCGTCATCAGCTGGCTTATCCGGGTTGACCCCTTCCAAGCTGAGAAGTACTTCCACCACTCCCTCGTACCCAGACCGAGCGGCATACGAGAGCGGTGTTCTGCCATTATTATCTGGCCTGTCGGGGTTGACCTCCTCCCGCCCGAGTAGTATCTTCACCACACCCTCACTTCCATACCCAGAGGCCAGCGAGAGCGGCGTCCGGCCGCAATCAGACGGCCTATCTGGGCTGACCTCTTCCCTCCCGAGTAGTATTTTCACCACTCCCTCACTCCCAGACAGAGCGGCATATAGAAGCGGTGTTCCGCCATCATTATCTGGCCTGTCGGGGTCGACCTCTTTCCGCCCGAGTAGTATCTTGACCACATCCTCACTTCCATACTCAGAGGCAAGCGAGAGCGGCGCCCGGCCGCAATCAGACGGCCTATCTGGGTTGACCTCTTCCCTCCCGAGTAGCATTTTCACCACTCCCCGACAACCGTACCAAGCAGCATACGAGAGTGGTGTTCTGCCATCATTATCAGGTTTGTCAGGGATGACCTCTTCCCGCTCGAGTAGTATTTTCACCACCCCCCTATGCCCACCCTCAGCAGCATGCGAGAGCGCGGTTCGGCCGTCTTCGTCTGCCCTTTCCGGGTTGACATCTTCCCGCCGGAGTAGTATCTTTACCACCTCCTCATTTCCCTTCGCTGCGGCATAGGAGAGCGGTGTTCGGCCATAATCATTCGACTCGTCAGGGTTGACCTCTTCCCACCCCAGTAGAATTTCTACCACTTCCTCATGTCCATTACGAGCAGCCCATGCAAGAGGAGAATTTCCTAAAAAATCCCCTTCGTTGGAACCATAACCGTGCGTCCCTATCAAAGCAACTACAACCTCAATAATTCCGAAAAGCGAGGCGCAGTGAAGCCCATTAAACCGGGTGTAGGTAGCATACTCGTTAAGATCGAGTTCTTCTATGTAATCTGCAAGAATGGGGTTGGATATGTGGCCATCATATTCCGAAAGCAGCTCCAGCGCAAGCGATCTTGCGTGTTCCGAGAGGTCCCTTTTCGCATGAATTCCCCAATATATAGAACAATAATCTAGGGAAGGTGTATCAGGGATGTCCTGATAGTCGCTGACGGAAAGGGCCTTGACCTGTTGGGAATTCAGATATGTCAAGCAGATCTCTGCCATTGCCGCGTGAGGTGTGCCGAAAATATTGGGATGGGCTGAAAGATACTCTCTGAGACTAAAATGGATGAGTCGCACAGTTGATGCTCTCTTATCCACGGTGATAAGCCCTTGGCAGCAGACTACTAATGTCGACATCGAAGGGATGTTGCTAGCATTGAAATTCCTAGAGCCTAGCTCAATTGCTAGGGTGTAACAGAGTTCACTCGCGCTCAACGTCCGTTCCGCATAACTAATCCACATCAAAGCCGCCATCCCAAGTCTTGATTTATCCCCATCCTGCTCCTTTATCCGCTCAATCGTCGCACCGTAGGCACCCTCTAACCCGAGTCCATCCGCCATCTTGCTGAGTCTTTCTCGTCTCCGATATCTTGTCGATTCTTGCAAGATTGCCTCGATATTTAAGGAAGCCAGCAGAAACCTATATATATTAATTAGCCAATAAGATAAGACGGGATTGTCAGCATCACTACCGCTACCCACATTTCCGATATGCCCCCGGAAATATTCTCCAGAATATCTGCCTCGAGAATCTCATCCATCGCATCTGGTGTTTGGTCCTCTCTCACTCTAACACGAAGGAATCTAACGATATCGTTTCTGGTGGGGCTCACTGATACACTTATCACTCGTCCAGCGAGGCGGTTTTCGATCTCAGCACGAATATGGAGCCTTCCGGTCACGAATATTCGAGCGCCCCGGGACTGCTCGAGGATTTCTTTCAGAGAATCAAAAAGCCAAAACTGCTGGACAGCCGTACATTCATCCAGTGCGTCAATAATCATAAATGTGTGCTGTGAGGACGTGATGAGTTGCAGCATTTTCACGATATCAGCGAGCCGCGGCTTGCGTCCACTAACAACCCTCTTTTGCTCCTGTAAGGCCCATAATATTTCCTCCGGGATCCTTCCCATTCCTTTGATCACCTGGTTCAGCACAGAGCCCAGCATACTAGTGGCAGACTGCTCCTTTCGCGCCGCGAAATCGAAGTAAAAGCATGTAACGGCCGTGTTTGTCCCCTGGTCTGATCGCACAACCGGTCCACTGCTAGCGAACTATCGCTGCTTGTTAGTGTGGGCTCACTTCCTTCCCCGGATAATAAATAATCCTTCTCACCTGATAGATGTCTTGCCGACCCCCGGATTTCCACAGCCAAACAGAACTGCCTCATCGCCTCCCCTTCCCCACTCATTCCATACCATCTTCGAAATTCCTCAGTTTGTATGAGCCACTCCCCGACACCACTGACACGGCATTCTTGGATGTCCCAATGTCGTAACCCAGGATCCAGGGGTGATAACCAAGTTAGGAGTTGAGACAGATCATCTGCGACAGCATAGTTATTCCACACATTACTCGTAGTATTATATGAGAGTTCATAGTATTTTGGCAGTTGCTGCTATTAGTGAAGGTACTTTGAGACATCTTCGAGTCTTTATTGCTAGCTTGGAGGTCAGGAGCTATCTAGGATGCGCGATTGATGATATTCCTAGGAGGAAAAGTGACTCTTTAGTGTCAACAACGTTCCGGTCAAGCCGCGTGAAGGGTGTAAAGGCAGTATTATTCTTGTGACTAATAACTAAATTACACCAAGGTTGTAGCTGATTATGTAACCATGCGCAGTTCCCCCTGGTAAATAGCAATCACTGAAAAGCGAAAACGTCACGATTGAAAGGTGACCGGAACAACGGCAAAACGGCAGCCGCAAAACGAAACGAAACACCAAGATTAAAGCACAAAATACAGATGGCCAACGCAAAACCCAGAGTGGTGAACTTCTCTCATGTCTGGCCGCTTGGGATTACTACCAAGGCCTTGCCTCTACCACGGATCGCACCTCTATTACCGCATCTACTGATGAAATTCGCCAACCCCGTCCCAGGATGTGTTACCTTGGCTGGATGTGGAGCAAATAGTCAAGTTAAGACTACGCTACAGTGGAGTATCGGTATTTTCTTCCCCGAACCACCATCTGGCTTTCTTATGCCTTCCAAGCCCCATTTTTTCCCCAAGTGCTTTCCTCTCGATTTCGCTCCCATACCAGTGAAGAAAATTGTGTGACAACGAGTGTCCCCCACCAAAAAACAGCTGTTTTCCAAATAATAATCAACAGCACAAAAATATTTAAAAATCAAGACATTGCATAGATATTGTCCCTTAGCAAAAGTAGCCGAAACATTGCGATACAACGGCTCACACTTCTTTGTCAGCACCCAACTCGACAAATGACCTCCAAAACCACAGCTAAAAAATATTCAAAAACAAAGCAAATAATATTATACAATCCTAATTAACACCTTATGCCATCCATCTGCTTTATTGAGTTTTTTTTTTGTTGTGGTAGGGGTATGGTGGGTTCGGGAGTGAGGCAATGATACGTGGTGAAACATTGCAGCGCCAAGCGTTCCGTTACTTCCGCTAAGAGACAATAGCTTCAATTACCGCTGGGAATTAACTAATTTCACAGATCCCAGAAGGTTATTGTACTCGTAATGTCCTGACGTTTGTGAACACAACTGCTATTGCATGATGCCAAGATCAGGGCAAAAAAAGCTGAATTTTGGCGGTATGCAATAGCAGTTGTGTTCACAAACGTCAGGACATTACGAGTAAAAGGAATACCTGTCCATAACTGCTGGGGTTGAAATTACCTCCAATAACACTGCCTAACAGGCGTTTTGTTGGTGTAGCAAAAAGAATAATTTAAATACCCACCTACTCAATATAACTAGTGGAGCAGGAATGATATCTATTGCACCTTAGCTAAAGTAACCGAATTTTTCGCCCGGCAACGTTCGATCGCGCAACATCGCAACTCTCACCCTCCCCAAATTCTGCTCCCTGACGGGGTTACTGCAAGAACTATTATTCATGTTTATGCTCAATATAATTTTCTAGGTGTCGTATATGGAAGGAAGGGATGGAGAGAATAGGAGAGGAGGAAATTTTTTTGATTATTGACAATGCAAGAACTTATCTTCCCTTGATGATCATGCTGATCTCTTTTTTTTTTCCGATTTTTCATCCCTATCCGAGTACGTTCCCTTCAAACAGGATTTAATGACGGTGCTCTCTTCCTGCATCTTCTGCACCCTGACCAAAACCCGACCAATCACGACACCAGTGTTGCATGCATACGGTTGTTGCCTAATTATACGTATATCTCTAGTACGAGTATACGGTGTCATCAATAGCCCTTACGCCTTCTGTGTCCGTGAGAGGACCATAGGAAGTGCCGAACGGACAATCATAACCTGTTACACCCCCCGGAAAGCACAATACGGCCGTCGTTAGTCAGGGAGCGGGCCCAATGACGCCATCAAGACATTTTCATCCGGTGGTCTCAGAAGAGCGGCGCGGGACTGCTAATGACTCCGAGAATCGTAGGAGAACACAGGATAATACTCGAGTATGGGGGAGTGCAAGAATTGGTTCGGGTTTGTCTACATACCCCTCTGATGTGCTCCTGGGGGACCTGTATCAAACTCATTGAAGGTCTTGGACCCACCAGCTATCTGTTATTTAATCCCTTATCCTATCATACACGTTAGTGAACTGTTTATCAGAAACAGCGATCAAAATGTGGCATACCTAGCCATCTTGTGGAGTCACTCGCTCGTCATCAAGAAGATAGACTAGATGAATTAGTCACTAATGAAACACCTTAGCACGATGTCGATTGATATCTCCTGCTGTTACTTCCATAATCCTAGGGTTGGGCCACAGTATATATACCGATAACGTGGTATGATATCATCACTAATGTCTAAGAGTTACAGTTGGGGCTTGGCAAATATATACTTGTCCCTTTCGCCTTAGCCAAGATGGCGGGGTCCTACTATGCCCCACAAGTTGAGATACCAACAAGCCAGAAAATAAGGCCAGGTTACCCCCCGCAGTTCCCATCGGCAATTCCGTCCGACATAATATGATACCTGCTCAAGGATGGAAGTGGATAATTAATCGTACGATAGTCCGCCGAACTCTAACATTTTCAGAAGACATATCAGCACCCTATCTAATCAGCGGAACACAGATGCGCATCAATACGGGATAGATCCACTATCGGGGATCTTAACATGAGTCACCTTCTAAACCGCAATAGGCTTTAGGAGAGTGGGTTAATAAAATTTTCGAATATAAGTTAATGAGATTCTGTAAGCTTGGCCTCCCCATACCCTGGCTGGAGAACACTATTCCTTCTCGGGGTGTTTTGTCTCTGATCGGGGTGATCCGGGGTCGATGGGCTTTAGTGGATCTATCATACGGGATCAGCTTGAGGAACACCGCCCTCTTGCATTTCCACCTGACATGCTTCAGGGCCTAGGATACTATACCATACACCGATGGACAAGGTCTCTCCAACCCCCTCCCAATTCCCAAACTCCCCAAATAGCCCCAAAAGCAGGCGGGGGGCAGTAACAGCCATGTGCCCCCTCCTAAAGAGAATAACCACCCAGGGCCCAAACCGCTCCCATTTTCAAACCACTCCCTTTCAACCCTTTGCTGTAGCCGGGTAAGATAGAAAAAGTGGGCAGGTTCGCAAGTTGGCAGGGAAGAGGAGAAGTGCGTATGCGACGCCCTTCACTACCAACCTGCGTAAGTTCAAAAGTAGCCGGGGGGTGGAGATCTAACAGCTGGTATGTTTCCCAATTGTGCCATGTGGTAGCAGGTGACGTGCTATACCATACTACCATTTTCACGGAAGAGGAGAATAGGAGACAGTGTGGGGTATGATTGGGCTGTGCAGGGCATTTGCAGTAAAAGCGCTTGCTCAAGTAATAAACCCCACACATCCCTGGGAGTAATGTCCTCTCAATTATTGTATGCTGTATGAAGTGCCTGGCAAGGATTACTCCATAACGAGCAGACACTTATACCAGGTCACCCCTTAGTATACTCTCGCTATTCCTATCGTAACTGATAGAAATGCAAACAGTTAACCAAAGGAAGTGCTATTCTATGCGTTCGCGATATCCCCGGAGCTTCCTCAACTTGTAGCCGATCCCTTGACGCTAAATTCCGTGTTGGCCAGTCATTTACACGACTTTAAGCACACAAAAACCTAAGACGATCCAAGGGCACAAGGGTCACCCATCGCCCAAAATCCTGGGCTACCGGAGAGAAATACGTGAGACACGAACCCCCCTCCCTTTCCAACTCATCCCCGGGTGATAATTCATGACGCCATAACACAGCATTCCCTCGACACATCTGAATAATCCACAAACAACGGTAGTCTAGCTCCTTCAGGCACGGAGTCATTCGGAGTAAGTGCCAGCCGAATGTCATAAGCCTCCCAACTCTAGGCGGGGAGGAACTATGCTAGGAGGGAAACAGAAAAGACACGTTTGAACTTTAAAAAATTTGATGAGGATACCGGTGTCATACCCCACCAGCCCTCTGAATCACCCGAGCACGCGCAATGCGCAGTTAGGGCACGGGAGAGCAGTAGAGGTGGAGCGGTACTCTTCGACATCTTCGGAAGGTCCTGTAAAGATCGTGGGTATCTAACTCCTGGAGGAGTAGCGACAGCGGCCGGAGCTCAGAGTTCGAAACTTTGAGGAAACCATGCGGCCGTAATGGGTTTCCCAAAGAGAGAGGGGCAGATCAAGTGGGGACGTTCTTGGAAATAGGCTTTTTTTGTGGAGAATAGCGGGACTAAGTTGGGCTACTCTAGGTTGCTGTTTTTAGTAGAACCAGCTCCCCCCCCCAGCACGCCTTAGATTAGCTATATCCCATTCCATAGCCCCCCCCCTCCATATTCCACCGACCTGTCTTCTCAGAGCCCCAGTCATACAGTCATCCATAGCCTTAGCCTTGCTCTATTTTGGGGGTTGGATGAGGTAATGAAGTTACGCAGTAAGTTAGCCGGAATAGAACCTAGGCAACAGTAATACAAGACGAAAGCAAGGTTCACTATCGCTCCTGCGCTGTTACTGAACTTGCGGTCGTAGGTGGATCCGCCATCCGAGAGCACGGCCACAGTATGTGTGTAGTTGACAGGCGGACGGAAGACGGCTTTGTCGGCAATGCTGAAAGGTATGATAAAGCAATATTGGAAGGAAGGCTCCGCCGAGAGAAGTGAATGAAACAAGTGCAACGCATAGAGGATATGGTTGTTGTTGCACTCGAGGAGAACATTATGAAAGGTTGAAGAGCAAAGCGAAGGAAGGGAAGGAAAGGAAAGGGAGGAAATATTTGTAAGGAAAAAAGAATTGAAATAATAGTACTCACTAACTTAGAGCTCAATCTCCAATGTATGTCCATGTGTGCCCACGTATGCCCGACGCGTTGGTGTGTAGTTAGTTATTCACTTGTGTCGAACAGTAGATCGAGGAGTGATATTCCGTGAGGGAGGGTGCGCTGTCGGGTTGGGCGCTCGATGCTAAATCTAGTATAAAATAACGATAGTGTAAAATTATCGGAACGATACTGCCTGTGATGAAAGTGAAAATGAGTTATAGTGAGGGAATACGACGGGTAATTCTACTGACTTGCTAGGAAAAAAAAAAGAATTATCATCGGCGGTGTTTGTGTGGGGTTGTAAAATACATCACCTATACACATTTAGAGAGAAGCCCGCAGAAAAACACGGTGGATAGAATACAGCACGGGAGTAGTGAACTTTGCGAGAGAATCACGACAAGCACCGCTGCTACAACCCCGTGAATACCACTACCTCGAGTACTCCTCTCTCCCCTCACACTCATATAATAGCGCCAAAGAAAAAAAAACCCCTACACATCTCAAAAGTTTCAACAAATGTATATAAAACGGAAGGACCTACAGAATAATCCCCGTAAACCCTCCATCCCACCCAATCCAAACGCACTGCAAACGATCCCAATCCCCAAAGAAAAACCCTGCCAATGTACAAGAATATCGCGCGACTATACAAGACCCTTTTCTCTAACACAAGAGACTACAAACAGAAAAATGGAAGAAGAAAAAGGCAGCGATAAATAAGGATATAAGAAAGGGATATAAGGAGGAAGGGAAAAAACAACTACGTTACTCCGATGATTAGATTTAAAACCACCGATTACGCCCGCCCGTGCCATGAGTGAAAGGCAGACAGAATGAAAGAAGCAAGGAAGTGGACCGCCCGTGGAAGAAACGCTGACCAGAAAGACCCAAACCAGATGAAAGGGGGAAGGTATAAAATCGGTGTGGGGCGCTATGGATAGCACCAAACCAAAACAAAGCCGGAAAAACAAGCAGAAGAAAGGAGAAATCAGCCCTAAGACTCCACCAAAATTTCCTCCTTCTTCGCTCCCTCCATCTTTTCAATCCAATTCCCTTCCCTCTCCCTCCTCTGAGCACGCTTCCTAACCAACCTCGTCACTGCCCCCTCAATAGCCTCGATGTGCACACTGAGCGGAATCTGGGCTCCCCTAGCCTTATCTCTAGCCCCACCCACGCCCACATTCCCTCCATCCACCAACAATGGTTCTGCCACCCTTCTCCTCAAAAGCTCCAAATCCGCCGTCATACGGTCTAACTCTAACACCGTGCTCTCCACGTACCCTCTAGCCTGCTCCTCATAACTGCCAATAACGGCGAGGAGCTGTGCGTTCTCGCGAAAGTTCTTGCGCTGGGCGGCGTTGCCACCGAAGCGTGTCCACAAGGAAGAAAGTACGAGCGCTTCTTCCTTTTTGATATCAACTACTTCGCGCACGATCTCATCGTAGATTGGTTTATGCTGCTCCGTTAGTGCCGTTAGCGAGGTGAAGATTGTTTCGCCGTCCGAGACGAGCAGACGGAGGTTCGATTCGAGCACCTCGGCGGCCTTGTTGAAAGTTTCGGAGATGCGCGCGTGCGTTTGGGGGTCTGTTGGATCGGGGGTTGGAGTGGAGGCCAAGAGGGAGGTCACTGGGCTTAGGAGCTTTGTGAGGAAGGACTGGTGGTGAGACTGGTGTTGAATTGTGGTTAGTTCTCGGAGGGCGTATTGGTTAATTGAGAGGAGTCTAGATTTTACTGTTAACGGTGATAGGTGTCAAGAGGGGGGCGGCATATTTACTGGTCTAGAACTCCGCCGACCTTACTTCCAAAACCCTGTAGAGCTCTCACATTCCCCTTCGCATCCTTAGCAAAGACGTCCAGGCGTTCAGCAAGGGTCTCTTTGCACTTTAATTCGGAGTATCGGACGACGGTGCTCAGATCGCTGACGGCCATCTCGCTCTGCTTCATCACCCTGGCTAAAGCGCTACCACCGGCCGCGGAGTCAACAATCTTCTCGAACGACGATTCTATGTTCATTAGCGTTGGAAAGTCCGCGTATGAGGCATGTCGGAATGAGGAGTTCGAATAGGTTGGTGGGAATGGTCCGGGCTGTGAGGCGGCATTCAGATTTTGCATCAGTATTGATATCATTACCCCAAAAAAGCCGAGGAATATTAGCGTGACGAGGGGCCGCTTGAATGAGCGGAGTATCAGGTCAAGTTGGGACGCAAATTCATTGGCATACACCGAAGCAATACTATCCGGCTTCCTCTGCACAGATCCAGGCTGCGAAGAGTGGTGACTTGATTCTGTCAATACAGGATCTAAGGCAATGAAATAAAATGTCAGTGTTCATCCAATCAAATAAAACAAGAAAATAAAATAAAATAAACAACGCGAAATTAAACCAATAACATCAAAGGGGGAAAAACTAAGACGAGGCTAAGATACGCGATAAGAAGAAACCTTACCAATCCTCCAACCTCTTGGTTCGAATTCTCTCGCAAAGCTCGGAATCCCACTACATGAGCTACCTCCGACAGAAACGTCGCTAGAAGAACTTCTATAATGCCCACCTGGTGATGCGCTGACCATCTGTCCGCGCGCGCCGAATCTACTCTCGTACACCCCACCCTGGCCCCTATACGGCGACGGTGATGGCCCCGGAGGGGGTAACTCCTGTTCGTACCGCCGCGCCATCATGAATTCCTCCCCTCTCTGCACCTGGGGTTGCGGAGGGGGAGCTGGATAATATCTAAGTAATTGCGGTGTTATTGGATACGGGAGCTCGGCATTTGGACGAAACGCGGATGTGGGCGTCGGATGAAACATATCGCGGCGCTGATCCCGGTGCCATTGTTTGTGTCGTTCCGAAGGCACCGGGTCGTAGCCTGATAGCACCTCGAATGAATTTTCCGTCCCCGCCGTCGAAGGTGCGCGGTTTGTCGACCCAAAGGAAGACGGGGGTATAGTGGAAGGCGGAGTCAAAGAGGGGACGGTCGGCGCAGGGGTATACGATGGCTCAGACGGATCAGGCGAAGGTAGCTGCGGGGAAGTCTCCCTTGCAGGAGATACGTGCCGTGAAGAAGGCAGGAGCGGAAGTGTAAGACCAAGATCGCGCTCGGGCGATAATCTATCGTCCATTGTCCGCTCCGGCGAAAGGCGCGTGGGTGAAGAATATCGGTTATTATTCGGATCCATTATTGGCGGAGGCAATGCCAAGTTACCTGTGGAGGCGTTGGTATGGTTGCTGAGAGCGAGCTCGTTTGTCACTCGCATAGCTAGGCTGCTCTGCTGAATGTACTCCTCTATCGAGACGCCCTCAGGTTTGCTGTTGGCGATGGTTGCTCCGTCACCGCCGTCATTCATTGCTGTATGGTAGACAGGATTGTATCCAGGGCGCTCTAATGCCGCGTAAGAGCTACAGTTATTTAGTGTGTATGGTCGATCGATGAGGTTGTTGAGGTTAGAGATAGGCGATGATGGTGGAGGGGTGTGGAGGTGTATGTGGAGGTGGTGGTGGTGGTGGTGGTGGTGGTGGTAGTGGTGGTAGCGGTGGTAGCGGTGGTTGTACTTCGAACGGCGGGGGGGGGGGGGCTGGGTCTGGGATTCTTGAAGGATAGAATGTAGGGGGGGGGGGAGGTCCCTCGAGTCGGAAGGAAGGGGCGAGGGTTAAACAGGTCGGGTGTTTCCCAGAAGCTCCAATACCCCGCAGCTTCCCACAGCCAACTCATCTCTAATTGGTTCAATCTGATCGAAACAAGCTAATATGATAGATCACATTTCCCCATCCAGCCAATCAACTCCAGAACAGGAGCACTCGTCCTCAAATGACCACCCTGTCTCCGGATGTTAAGCCTATGATAAAAGTGAAAAAAGATTCTCGTAAATTCAGATCAGAGCTGATAAGCATCACTTATTGAAACGTCGAAGATTCCACCACGATGCGACCATGGCTTTTTTGGCTCAGATGGAACATTTTTGATGTTGGTTTGATCTTTTTTATCGATAAGTTGAAGAAGGGAAAAAAAGAAACCAATATCGGCAGGACTTTGAGAACCAGACCAAGGTGGAGCATGTAGCCAAGGGTCATTCTACTCGAGAATTGTTATTTTTGAACCAAAATACCCGCAATGGGTAGGTATAATGCACCAGCTGTCTCATGCGAGATGCTCTTCATGGGGGGTTACAACTCCCCCCTCCTCATCTTCATCCATCTACTGTACCATCCATCCATCATCCCTCCAAAATCCTCATCGATCGTTTCTCCCCTTGAGTAAGACATTACTAGGGTTAGGTTTATACAACCAGCGGAAGTGGTTTGCAATCCAAACCATTTCAGCCGGGCTCAGTTGCGAGCCCGGCCCCGGCAGTCACTCCAAATACCGTACTAATGTTTGTGGTGCTGAGACTTCGATCCCCCCCCCGATAAGATAGGGCACCAAACCAAACCGTTTGGTCAGGCACCGATCTTTACACCAAATTTGGTGATGAAAAACGGACTTTTTCAAAGTCACAGCCCCAACGCGCCAAAACAGTTGGAATTTTGACATCAGTCAGAAAATCTCATTGCGCTCAGCACGTTAAAAGCATCCCGTACGAACTGGAATAATCAAACCTCAAGCTAATTAGGACGCTGGAGTGGCCTCCCTCAACAAGGCCTATCCCACCTATCCTTTTTACTTGTCTCGGCGGATGGCTAAAGCCAACTTCTTCCGGGCGATCCCCCCCCCTTTATCCGAAGAGGGGAATTTTGGACCTCCTGTCGTGAGGTTCAACTATTCCAGTTCCTGCGGTAGATAAAAAAGAAACAGAATTGGGCTTAACTATTTACAATCGTATCAACCGGTGTGAAACTGACTTGAAGAATTAATGCTGCAAGGGGCTCCGTCTAAAGAGGTATCATACATGAGAATCGTATATCGACGTCTCCCACCTAGCCAACTGGGGCACTCCCCCACGACATTACAATTTTTAAACGTCGCGTAAAGTCCCTTATGTGTTATCTCTGAGTCTGATAACGTGCCATAAAATTTTAGGTCATTCTAATAGGCCTTGGTATTCCCAGAGTGGTGAGTCAAAATGGATGCCTTTGGCGCAAAAGACCGTCGAACCGAGCGTTTTGATCTAGTATCATAGTATGATACGAGTATGATACTCTGCCTAGTACCTGCGCCGTGCCGTAAAATAGTGTCCGGTCACTGGGCTTGCCCGAATGCTTGCCCTTAGTTCCAACCGAGCGAAGCAACCCTCCAATCTAAATATCATACACTCGTCCACCTTCACAGAGATGAGAAGAAACGACACTAGAGCCTACGCTGCACGTAACCAAACTTTCCAAGACTAAAATGGAAATTCTTCAATCTTATGTTATCTATTGTTCCCTCATAGCTCTAACGCAGGCTGCTTAGGTATTCACATCTAATCATTTTCCTCGCTTGATAGGGCGCACCAGAAATCACATTTCCTCACTCGAGATACCTAATCGGATTTATGTCGGAATTTCTGTGAGAGATGCGGGCTTGAAGAGAAAGTAGAGACCGGTTGGACGTGGGAATAGCATAGTTTGTAGAAGGAGGATCAGAGTTGTTCCGATGTCTATTGTACATTGCTACTTGGGTACCAGACGATGGTACTGATACCCTTGAGAGGTATCTATATACAGTATGATGAGTTCCCGCTATGCCTTACCGGGCATACTTCCGTCACATTGAAGCCATTTTCCCAACAATTTATTCTCACTACACCATCACCCATCCGTTAGCAACCCAGAAACCCTCCCCCAGTGGGCTCCCCAATCCCAAGATGACTTACCGGAACCTGTGTCATATCCGCCGTGGTCACACTTCCATGCACTCTCTTGACGCCCTTGAAAGTCTTCCTTCCCCGGACGAACCAGTATACCACTGCATAACAGAAGATAATTGCTATCACAACCGAAACATAGTCTGTCAAAAAATAAAAATCAGCCCATCTTATGCAAGGGTGGTATAGGAAGTGATAGGACATACTCATGTTGCTCTTGGTGACAGGCATCACATACGGGAAACTATAGAATACCAGGGTGAAGAGTGACCAGACAACCAAGACTCCATTAGCAAACCATCCCCACCGACCCATGTAGAATGGCCCAGGAGTCGAGATTCGACGGCCTCCAATGAGAAGAAGAGATACTGGAATCATATAAGATATGTACTGCATGAGAATACCACCAGTGAGAAGCGAGAAGAAGGCTGTGGTGGAGACCCAGTAAAGGATGCCAAGCACAGCAATCCAGAAGCACGAGAAAAGATGAGACCAGAGGGGAACGGAATAGGGTGCTCCAGCGACAACGGCGAGATAAGAGGAGAATGGAAACCCCCTGTCCCGGGCAAAACTCCACATCTATATCCTATCGTCAGCCTGAAATATAGAGAAAGTGAGAAGAGTAGCCAACCAAACGGCTCTGCCATGTATGAATGCTCATTAAGCATCCAATAGCAGTGAGAACAACGAGGACTTCCAGAAACACCGCCCCTGGGATATTTCCCCTGAGTGCTTGTCGGAACAATTCCAAGATCGGTACCATAGTTGGAGTACCAATTACACCGAGAATGTCCTGCATAGAGAAGAATATGGCTATGCTGTAAACCCAAGATGTAATAAAGCCGATTGCTATGGTGCCCATAATTGCCCTAGGAATATTCTTTTCTGGGTGCGGGATCTCTTCTGCCATATGGACGCATGAATCTAGGCACGAGAATCCCCAATTGACTCCAAGAAGACCGAGAATCCAGGCGACTGCATCATTATCCCAGCCCGAACTATTAGTATAGGATCTGAAAACAGCGCTATTGTATGACTATATCAGTATCATGTAGAGACATCGTGTAGAATAATAATAAAAAACAAATAAGGCAGGCGATGCATACTCCGCAGAAGCCTTTTTCGGCGAGGCGATCAAAACCGCAAGAGTAATTGTCAGGAAACTAGTCAGCGAGATATAAAAGCTGGCCTTATTTAGCCCTGGGAGGAACCGGTTGGAGCAGTTTAAAAAGAAGACTAGAATATTGGCGACCTGATAGCCGACAAATCCCATCCATTGTTTGTAGACGATCTAGGTCATAGTCAGCACCCTAGATTCCTTCCTACAGGGTTAAAACAGCGCCACCCACCTCAGGCCTACAAAGAATGATGATCCCTACGACTCCCTGGCCGATAACAAGAGCCACAGAAGCTCCAGTGATCATGGCGCCAGCCCATGCAGTAACCCCAGTGATATATGACTAATTTCCAAAAAGGACGTTATTAAATTTTCACCGCCTCAGTCATCACTAGCAGCAGCCTTAGCTGCGAGGCCAGATTCACGAGAGCTGCAGTACCAGTAATGAAACCTAAACAATGCGAAAAGGCAAGAAAACAAACTTACTAAGAAAGCTCTACATCTCCTGGGAGCAAGTCTGATTACCCAATAGTACTGGCCACCTGAACAATTAACAATTATTCATTCACCTTGAAGGAATGTGCATGAGAAACTTACCAGCGTTCGGATAAGCACTCGCCAACTCCCCTAGACTAGCTCCGATACAGACATGGATCAATGCAACGAGAATTGCCCCGTACATGTAGATCGAGGCACCTCCATTACCAATCCCGGTAGTGAGCGCGCCGGTAACGGCAAACCAACTGTTTGAAATCTGGAATTGATTTGTTTTTGCATTAACCCCTTACTCATAGCGGTATGAAACGGCAGTAGTAAGTAAATAAGGGGAACACATACACTGAATCCAACAGCCAAGCAGGAGAGCAGCGTAAACTTTCTTTGCAGCTCAGGTTTATACCCTAGCCCAGAAAGACGGGCATCGTCAAAGTTGCTCAAGCTAGCGCCCTCATCAACAGCCGTAGTGACAGCTTCCTTTGGGAAGAGGGTAGTTTTCCCTGCGCCGGAAACCATTTTCGACGTATTGAATTAAACCCGGCGGACTGGAAGAACAGCTATGAAAATCTTGTGAAGGTCCAATGTCAAGACGAACACAGGGGAAACAGGTCAATTAAAGGAGCGAGCAAGAGTGTAACGCCAAGACCAGCTTGTGTGTTTTTTCTTTTTTGAGAGGGAGGAGAATAGACCAGTGGCTTAAGCGGGATCGGAGAGAGCAGCGAGAATGGAGAGGGTGGGAGCAGATCCGTGAGCGGTAGAAATCAGAGACGGGAGATACGGGCGAGTACTCGAGTACGGTATAGTAGGCTAGGCGGGCATCCCGAAGGATCGGCTCATTACATTGTTTCCCTGGATGCACGTGTAACGGCTGTTAGCGAGCTGGTGCTGTCGATCCGTTACAGCAAGCATAGTACGGTAATCATCGTCATATATCATTCACTGATCATTTTACATGTTTGGGACGGAGTTTATTTCTATGTACAGTACGAGTACAGTACTGTACTCGGGTGTGTGTGGGCGCGCGTTCACTTCTCATACTAAATTATGATTCTGATGTCTTGCCTGTCTGTCAGTAATCCCAACAAGCTTCCAAAGTATCACAAATGACCTTAGATATCGAGGCGTTGAATCTAATACCTTCATGTCCCCCTGTAATTACACGCTCACATGAAAAGATGTGAGATGCACCTGGCTGCCGGCCCCGAAATGATACCGGTACGCAGATTGGGAATGGATGATAAGCCTACTATTGATATCTGCCGAAGTATTACAGGTTCTCTATGTTTCCCAGTTGCACAGTTATCATGGTTTTGAGCCCCGCACAGATTTAGGAGGGGTGGGGGATCTCGATGAGGGAGTTCCCCTGGGAAATCCTAGGCTTGCTGTGGGTGTGCAAATTCCTGCTATTGGGATGCAAAGTGCAATGCCAATCCAGAAACACCGGTATGCGATGGCCCCCGCTGTGCTTTGAATCATGTCACCAGAAGTGCATGCAATAGATTGCTTCGTCTCCGTTTCCCTCGCAGATTAAGTGCTTATTGTGAGCCTCACGTTCACCAGTCGGCAGTCATACCCCTTCTCCCTCCCCAAGGCATGTGAACCTCTCACCGCTGTCAGATCGCATGATTCCGCTGAGATCAGAATTGAATACTGGATCTTCCCGAGATTAGCATCGTATCATGCAGTATGTGATCTCGGGCAAAGAGGGAATGTGGTTAGCCGCTGGTTGTCCTCGAGGGCGCAAGGCAAAATGTGATTGAACGAGTGAGATCTAGTGAATATTAGGTGAGAGGGGGTTCCATAGTGGCGACACTTGCAGCAATCAAGAAGTGCCCGAAAACAGGGGTTCGCAAAATATATGGCAAAAAAAAAATACTTGAGGATCTGAGCGCCCATAGAGGTTCAGGAGCTGGTTTTTGTGCATACCCTTTGCCCACTAAGAGTACTGCAGATTCTGGCTACCGCCCTTCATGAACAGCTGCCGTGCTATGTTGCAACGGGTGTCTCTCGAGGACCTCGAAGCATTGACGTACCTGGCCTTTAGCCCCTTGCATGTGGGGGAGTCCCACACCGTCGTTACCCTTGGGAGGAACGCAGTGTGCACTGTAAAAAGAAAGAATTTGGGGAGCGGCACTTTGGCTGGGGGTACGAGTACGGGTACCCCGAGAAACATCAATTTACCGGTATTCTGGAAGACCTTGTTGTCGGGAATCTGTGGTGGTACAATACTGGTATCTTCCGGGCTGAGATTGTGGAAAATTTTGTGCCGCACTTGTCAGGACCTGGGGCGCAGGTTGATAAGCAGCTTTTGTTTAATTACCATAACTTTACATGGGGTATGACATGTGCAAACATCAGACCATAGTTAATATTATCATAACTATGATCGTACCTGCGCTCACATCATTGAAGAATACAGTCGCCCCCACACCCCCTGCTGCCAAAATCTGAAGAATCTGTCTGGTACAGCGGGCGATCCAGGACACCAGGGCAGGTCTTGGTGTAAAGAAATTCAGAACTCTAGAGATTTATGCGGGACAGTGAGGTGTCCGGATTATCGAAATCCGGGATAGCGGGGCGTGACCGTGCTGAGGTACCGTGGCCCCTCTGTCTTAGAGACTGACAGGGGCGGCGCAGAAACTTCTGCCGTCTCGGCGGTCCAGGAGATGAGCTGAGCTCTACGAGTGCTAATGGTGGGCACAAAAGTCTATGTGATGCGGATAATGCAATTGACAGGCGGGTACGCTAATTTTTGGTGAAGGAAAAGGTGTGTTAAACTTTTAGCGTAATAGTGGCTGGGGTGAGCACCGTCCTCTGGGTGGTCGAGAGGGCCTGGGGCTAATCAAAGGAAGCTCTACAGACTTCCCTTCATGCCCAGCACAGCGCCGGCATCGTACCAGTGTTTGCTTGGGATGTTGGAGGCATTTTTGCGGGGGCGAGCATTGGTATCGCCGCAGATAGGGTAGATTTTTATGAAGCTGTCTGGATTCCTGGAATCTGCTCTGATAAGCGATATCGATAGCTATTGGTTCTAGTGTTGCGTTGGTGGGGCCCATTCGATGCGTTGCCTGAAGTGTCATTCAAGACCCGGGGCCGGTTTTCGAGAGGGGAATTTCACTGCTATTCCCGAAACATCGAAATGTAATAAACTGGCCTGCCAATCATCAACCTCGCATTAGTGACCTACAACGTGCTACCCCACCGGCAAGATGATCTTTCCATACATTCTTTGTGATCCGTAAGTCGCTCTCGGATAGACGCGTGACGTGATGTCTTCCTTGCCTTGTCGCTTCTCCTGATTCCGCCACCCTGCTATGCGTCCATCTCGGACTTGCACCTCCATCCTCCTTAAACACTCCTGGCCTTCAAAGAGAATACTGGTAATGTCGAAAAAACCTTCACCGGGCCAACTGCCGGTAGAATCCCTACGCGCTCCAGTTTCCCCTCCAATGTTGAAGCGAAAAGCGAGGTCTCCAACTCCACCACTGGAAAAGAGGTTGAAGGCGCGGGTGGAGCAGGAGGATGAAGGAAGTGTTTTCAAACCGGGGGTGGGCGTGGCTTCACCGTTTCAACTCACGAGGATTGACGAGTTACCCGAGAGCGAGAATGTTGGCGCGGTGGGGATCAGAGATATTCTTCGCAGAGGTCCACTCAAGGAAGTTTGGATATTCAATTACTTGTTTGACTTGGATTGGGTTATGTAGGCTATTCTCGGTTAACGTGGGGTTTTATGCGCTGACTGGGGGGATTATGTAGGAATCAGTTTGACCCTGAGGTCAGGGACATAGTAAAAGTGAGAATAGTCCATGGGAGCTGGAGGCGGGAGGACGCCAACCGGATTCGAATTCACGTTAGTCGACCACCCTTATTGGAGGGGACTGTGCTAAATTTTGGTAGAACCAAGCGGAAAGATATCCCAATGTCAGGCTTATTTGTGCGTTTATGCCTGAGCCCTACGGAACTCATCATTCGAAGATGTTTGTTCTGTTCCGGACTGATGACCATGCCCAGTAAGACACTATTCGCATTTCCGGCCACACGCTGACAAACATAGGATCGTAATACACACCGCTAATATGATCCCGTTCGACTGGCAGAATATGACACAGGCTGCCTGGCAATCTCCACTTCTCCCCCTCTTACCCCAAGATCATGGGTCGCCCAGTCCCCAAACCTCTAATCCCATTGGACAAGCATTCAAGACCGATATCTTAGCCTACTTCTCGGCTTATGGCGAGGGAAGAACAGACCTTCTCACTGCGCAGCTTTCAAAATACTCTTTCGATCCGGTCAAAGCAGTATTTGTCGGTAGTGTCCCCGGGAAATTCTATATTGACGCATCCAACGGGGGAGGGTACGAATGGGGTTGGAGAAGGTTGGCTAGTGCCCTTAGGAAAGTACCCCTTCGGAGTCCTAATGTCAAGGGCTGCATAGTGGTCCAAGTATCATCTATAGCTACTCTTGGGTCAAAAAACACATGGCTTTCCCCGGTCCTTTTTGCAAGTTTGAAAACGAGTAAATTGGCAGGATCCACTGAGCCAAAGTTCCACGTGATGTTCCCCACACCTAGCGAAATCCGGGAATCTCTAAATGGGTATAAAAGTGGCTCATCTCTACACATGAAGTTTCAGTCCCCAGCACAGCAGGCACAACTGGGATATATGCGGCGGCACCTCACACACTGGGACCCGAACCCTCCACCGAGCAATCAGTTGCCATCCTCCCCCGTTCTCAAGGACGCAGGAAGGGCGAGGGCAGCACCTCATATAAAAACCTACATCCGCTTTTCAGACACCGACTGCACGCATATTGATTGGGCTCTCCTGACATCAGCAAACATCTCCACCCAAGCCTGGGGCTCCGCAGAGAAGGACCCAATAGGAACTACAAGGCACAGAGAAGTGCGCATCTGCAGTTACGAAGCAGGGGTTCTGGTGTACCCGGAAATCCTGGGCGTAAAAGAAATGGTGCCGACTTTTAAGAAGGATACCCCGGATGAGATCGTGGATGAGGGAACAGCGGGGCTGAGGATGCCGTATGGGCTGCCGCTGCGGAAGTACGCTTCGAATGAAATGCCGTGGTGTGCCTCTAAGAGTTATTCGGATGTAGATTGGTTGGGACAGAAATGGGAGGCGTGATTGGGGGAGCTGGCGTGGGGTGGGGCCGGTGTTTTCCATTATTACTATTTCTGGCTCTGATTGCTCTTGAAGCATGAAGCATGAAAAGATGGTTAGTGCATATGATGGTTTACTCCACGTGGAAATTGCTAGGGCTTTCTAGGTGGATATTTGCTAGACCTGATACAACATAATATTATGAACTATGATAGGCTTTTCTGCACCCAGCGTAGAATGTGATTCCAGTAGGGATAGGAGATTTGATAGTGGGCGCTTGACCGGGGCATGACATGAGCTTAAGATTGAATAACCATCGGAAACAGAGTGATACCCCGTGGCCCGCACAGATACTGTAATAAGGCACTTGTCACTTTTGTCGTTATTGTTATTTTTGTTGCATCTGGGTTTGCTTTCTACTGTTTTTTTGCAGATCCCCTTTTGTTTCTCTCTTTGCCTCCGACTGTTCAGCGGCGATCTTCGTGCCAACTGCTGCTGCGGGCGAGATCGTTTGTTTGAAACACCCTATACAGTGCTCCACCAACGTCGGTCCTCGTGCCCTCTAGGTGCTGACCTCAACCCTATATCGCGAGCGGGCGTGTGTGTGGAGTATGGGTGTAATTCATCACCAGGCTATCGGCCTATTTGATAAGCAAAATGTAATTGAGCAAACCAAATGAGCACCACCCAACACTTTTCCAGTGCTCCTCGACCCATTTCTTGGCTGCTTCCTTAACGTAGGCCTCGTCGTGCTCGCCAAGCACGTCGAATCTCCATTCTACGGGATCGTTATACCTCTGGTGCCTGCCCAGGGCCTCCAGACCTTGAAAGAGTTCCGTTCCTTCATCAGCAATGCTGGGTGACCCCGAGACAGAGAGGAGATCAGGAGACCCATTTCCAAAATTCAACACGATTCTCGACATTCTTTTCATAGATGTTATTTCCCCGCTGACTGTAGGCGGTTGAATGTGCCCTCCTGCCGTCGAGGTATTTCCTTAGCTCGGGCTGCTACAGAATGGGTATGGTTCGATCTGGTTAGTAGTTGGCACGATCGTGACCTCCTATAGGGGCTCTCCGGGTTCCGGGTTCTGAAGTTTGGGGCTCCGGTTGTGCGGGCTTTACCGTTCACAAGTTTTTCTATGGTGGTCTAAGAGCCACCGATGGGGATGTCTACTACGGTAGTGCAGACTGGCCGGTTTCCGTATGAGGGGACTGTTCATTGCGATGCAGGCAATTGGGCTGTGGATCCAGTATGGTTGGTTGGTGTTGGGGGATGGGGAAGAAGAAAAAAAGGGGGACAGTGGGAGGTATACATCTAGGTAGTCAGCTCCCTCGATGTCTGATCTAGCTCTTTCTCAAGGCCCTCTGGTGCTCCTCTGGCGCTCTAAGGTGATTCTAGCGCCCGCCAGTGAGGAATATTTCCAGTTAGGACACAAGAGTTCTTAATTTTCATCCGGCCTCTTCGTTATGGATGGCCCCTTGCTAAACGCTTTCATCACCACCCAACTTCTATTTCGCATATTCTGGAAGGGCTGGCATATTTCTATATCCCACCTTCGGCGCTCACTAACAGCCCTTTCGGCCACCCTGAACTTCAACAACCAAGTCCCTGACCCCGCAGCCCGGACGCTAACACCGGCGTGCAGGCCATATGTCATTTCGGAATACATTGGTGATAGATATCTCCTGACAAATTTAAATTTCCGTACGGTATTATCCTAGGTGAAATACGTTGAATGGGGGTTGAAGGGCTTTGAGGAAGTCTCGGAATTTTGTAATTGGCCCGAATCTGGCCTGCGGGCTATGTCATTTTTGGGGGGGCGGTTGTAGGCGTGCCAGAGGGTGATTGAGGCCGTCATCAAGGGGGATTTAACTGTCCGGAGTGGTGGATGCTAGTGAGTGGGATGGTGTAGCCTAGGTGGGAGAATAGGCACCGAAGAGTTTGCGGAGGCCCGGAGGGTGGTTGCAGATGTTGGGGTGAATGGGGGATGGGGGTGGGGTGCTGCCGGCACTGAAGTATTTGTCCTGCTGTGGGTATGGCACTATAGTCTATATATGTACTGTACGTCGTATCTAAATGTTCTATCCAAAAATACGATCTAATCTATGCCACAATGCTTACTTGCTTGCTGGGAGGGAACCCCCCTGCCCAGCAGAAATGAGGCATCCCTAGAAAGCCGGGCGGAATGCAAGCAAGAAAGAAAGAAAGAAAGAAAAGAAAAGAAAAGAAACCTCCACAAAACACTAGAACGAGCAGAAGACTATAGTGAGATAACACATATGGGAACAAGTAGGGGAGTGGGGCTTTGCTAGCCGTATCGTGCCAGAGTAACAAGCGCACAAAGCACTGATTCTGTTTTAAACCACTGAGAATCTCTCATTAAACACCTAAGGAGTAAGAAACACCTCCGTTGAAATCCATCAGCAACTTGGGAAGAGAAACACACTACCCACCCATCAAAATCCCAAGATCGGGCTTCCAGTAGGATAAATATTAGTTCCCAAGTTGACCTTTCATGAAATACCTAGCTGGCGCAGTGGTTAATACTCCTGTCGCATTTAGCGGGAGCTCAGGAGTTCAATCCATGCTGACAATCAGTTATTATTGAACGATCCGTCATGTAGGGCAGGAGAATTAAAAAGATCCTGCCCTATGGGGACTGGGAGATTGAAGAACTTAGCCCTCATCAATAGGGCTGTGGGGTTTAACAATCCTGCTACGAGGAGGTAGAATCCGACTCTAGACCTTAAAGGTTGGCGATCGGCGGGTAGCAGAAGCGAATGGGAGGGGGGGCTGGCAAAGAAAGAAATAATAAAAAACAATAAAAATTTAATATATAAAAGTAAGAGTAGAAAATAAAAATATATATATAAAAATTGCTTCTTTTACCTTGGGAAGGCAGCTGTTGCCCCTCTCCCTATTTATTGCCTTGTGCACATAGCTTTTTTTCTTATTACAGCGAGGTAGTACTAGTATACTGTATTCGAGTACTAGTACTGGGCGGGAGACTAGTACTGGGGGTTATCTCGACTACACTAGTTTTGGTTGGTTAGGTTGCGACCTGTATGAGCATCGAGTAAGTTCAGCACCTTCTATTCCCCGCGCATTTCAGACTCATGACTATAGCCCCACACTTGAAGTTGAATATTTTATCCACAAGCTAACCCTCCAGATACTCGACTTCCCAAAATCCTTCAAGGTTCCTTACTTTCCGCGATTATCCTGGGACGTCTGGGGAATGTCCCCGTCAGAACTCCGGAAACCCATAATGATGTGTTTTGTGAATTGGAGTTTATGAGCTTTCTAAGCACTTTGAGCGAGTAAGTGGTGCCCGGGTGCGGAAGAGTTGCTGGGAGTTGGGGGGTGTACTGCAAAAAAAAGGACTTGACCTACAGTGTGCTACTCTTAGTATAATAGCTATGCGTACAGTGAACAGCCCGCAGCCGTGCAATGACCGTGCAGGTATATCGGTGGTCTGGTGTTGGTAGATTTTTAATCCTCTACTATTGGCTGGTATCTATCAGAAACCAGTCACACTAACGGCGCAGGGGCAATTATTTCTTTCTTATACTTGCAAAGCGCAGTTATTGGGTCAAGGTCGGCGGAACACGCTACAGTATTACCGTAACAACCGGGATAATTGAGAATGACGCTAGGACTTCCAGAATTTCCGCCCTTGGATTAGGGGACGAAACACAGCGAGAAGATTCCCCTTCAGCCCTCACTTGAGACGTAGACCTTACTAGGAGAGGCAACTCCAACGTCCTAGCGATATTCTCAATTATGGTGGTTTTTTTTTACGGTAGCGTAGGGGAATGAAAATCTGAAACATCGAAACTTTTTTGTCGCAAACCTTATTTTGGAAGATCAGTTAATACTAGCGCAGATCTCCCGCGAGCGAGGATGAGGTGAGACAACCAGGGATGTCATCATACTATCTTTGTTTAACGTACGACCTGCGCTTTATCATGTCGCAGAGCCTGGTCTCGAATGAGAATTTGTGTTGGAGGGTATTTGGCGCACGGAACTTTAATACAAACAGCAGCTCCGTAAAGAAATTTCCAACACTCCTGGGTTTTGAAGGCTGTTCTTGATGGTCTAGTGCATCACCAGCAGCGCCTTATGGGCGTCACTTTCCTGAGATTTCCGTGTTGCGGGTCTTCTGGTGGGGGTCTGCACGCTGGGAAGAATTTGGGGAATGGAGCTAGATCAGGGGATCTTTTTGGAATTGGGGGGGATTGGTTGTGATGTGGGTTACTTGGGGGGAAATGATTTTAGACCCTATTTTTCGGGCTCGCTAATGGATTTTCCGGGGGCTTTTTTCCAGCGGGGTTAGTACAACATAAGCAGAGAGATTAGGTGGAAGGAGAGATGCTTCTGCAGTGATGGAGATGTCTACTCTATCACTTCGCGAGCCCTTTTCCACCAAGGGTGGGGGGCCGCTACCTCCTTAACCACAAGGAATTCTGTGTTTCCTCCTCAACGAACCAGGCTAGAAAGCATGTCAAGAGTAGTTTGAAATAGGAAAAGGAGAAAAAATTGTATAAAGGAATAATGAGACCGAAAAGCTGCTAACACTGTTAGTAGGAGATAGTTGTCAAGTGCACCGATGCAAAATCTCAAGTCGCTTTTAGGCCTCACCAGACCTTAGTATACAAGACAAGTTATCGATATAAGTGCCCAATCCTTCGGGTTTAAGGGGAAGCAGTAGTTTTCGCTTGGGGATTTCTCAATCTCGTAGTGCTGAGTTGCCAATGTCTCTGAAGACAGCTGTTTCCGCGCAGAAGTCAATGACCCGAGTTTTTTGTCATCCCACCTTTCGGTAGCATTCTCACACGACGCTTTGGGATGAATTCAGTCTTCTGCCATCATACATCTGGGCGCATTTAGGGGCGTCACAATTTCAGGAAGATCTCTTTATCCCTGTTATCCGTGCATCCCGGCTGTATTCACTATTCGATCGTTTTGATCGTCCCGCTTTTCCGGAAATTTAGCCGGTGGGGTAGGGGATAAGCCCGAGTGATAGTGTGTGAGGGGGATCTTGGTCACTCGGTTTTGCTTGGTCTTTCTTGTCAATGCCGCTGTGGAGGTCTGTGTTCGGATAGTCCACCTTCGCACGGGGTTCGTCTGGTGTTGGATTCGGAAGTGTGGCTCTTGGTCTGGAGGGGTATGCGATGGTGCGTTGTGCTCTGCGGACATGGCGATGTTGGGGGGGGGGGTCTTTACTATTATCTATCATTTAGGGCTGTATTATCGCGGCCGAGTTGAAGCCGGGTGCTTAAGGCGGCAATTCCCGTACGAGGTGTCCGGCTTGAATTCGGCCGCCTCAGTATTTTCATGGTACAATAATCCCAGTAGTAGAGTGTTGTATTAGGAGCAGAGGAGCGCAGGCAACAGGAAGCGCACACGGGACGGAGGAACACTGAAGTGTGGACGAGCGAGCGTTCTAGCGCATGAACGGATGTATAGGGCTCTACGTGTAGAGTTTTCACTACTTAAGGTGACCTTTAGCTAGCAGCCCCCATAGAGAATAGACACCACGACATCCTTCTCCTATGAACGAGTAGTCCCTAACTTATACAGTTTAAATAAAGGTATTGAATCCTATCACCACACCTACACGATCGTCCCACCACCTCCATCATATTTGTTCTCATTCTAGTTGTTGATCAGGCCGTTTTGGCTGCATCCCTTCTCATCTCCGGGCCGTGTGTGTGTGGGGGGGGGGGGCTGGTTTCAATGGGGCGGGATGATACTGGCGCCGCCTACGAGGTGCTCCGTCGCTGGATTGTGGATTCAGCGGTGATTTGAAATTCGGGGCTTTCACCGAGCTGCTGTAACTTATTGTATGATATGATATTAGATATGCAATGAACAAAATTGATCAAACTTCTATTGTTCGTCACAACCATTTCCCAACAACAAAATGAAAATTTGTAAGTCATACTCCGACCGATGCACTGTTATTACCAAAAATATTATCCCAAGCGAGGTTCAGACAACCGCCCTTCCGACACCGCTCGCTCCGCCACCAAAACACTCACACCCCGCCAGTGTCCACGGATCCCTCATCAAAGCCTCAATCTCCTGCCTCTCCTTCTTTACCAACACCTTAACAACCTCACAATCCAAATAGCTATCCCACCTCCCCGTTACCCCCGCATCTTCCGCGTGCCGCGCCTGTGCCCACGCCAGTAGATTCTCACTGGGAGCGGAGGGGTCCAAGAAGCCATTCGCCAACGCCAGAAATTCCATATCATCCTGACCGGGCGCATAGCGTAGAGCATGTAGTGGCCAATTCTGCGACGCGTATCTCAACAAGGAGTGATCATTCACCCTCCCCTCAAACTCCGCCTCATCCCTTGTGGGTCCCAACTCGAAATCTTCAAAGGACAAATATGTCAGGCACCGTTTCGCAAGGAGTACATGTGTCTTCTCGAGGTCTATCCTGAATGGCGCAGCAACGGGACTTGTCGCGATTTGCGGGGATATCAAGTACTCTTTTACAGAAAAGTGGGCTAGCCCGACGGTCTTCCCATCGTCGCTGAGACTGACTAGGCCGGCGCATATGTCTGTTATGTCCTCGGGATCGTTAAGAAGGGTTGCTCGGTCGAGCGTGCAGGCTCCGGGTTCTATTGCTATGGCCTCGACAAGTTCTTCTAGTGTTAGCGGCCGGAAGGAGCATACGAGCCATAGCAGGACTCGCTGGGCAAGGATGGCATCTTCTGGGGGGATATTTGCGAGTATGCGTTCGTAGGTTTGGTCCATATCGCGGGAGAGGGTATGGAGGGTGGATTTTATGGCTTTGTTGGAGCGTTGTCGGGCGATGCGGTCTAGGGAGTGTTTTACCCAGCGGAACCTATAATTTGCACCTGTCAGTGAGTTGCACTGCACGTCTGATGTGATTGGAGGAAAATGAGATAGGGAAATGTATCGCACATTCCGTCAGCGCCAATTGACAAGGCGTTCATGATCTCCGTTTTCATGTGCGGCGGTAGACGCCGAAGCTTTGGCTGGCGTTCTATCTCTGTTGTGATGAACCTCTTGATATCATCTCTGATATCTGCTGGTTTGATTGCTATACTCGGAGCACCTGAGAATGCCCACTTGATATCTGTTTCCTGTCGACTGGTGATAAGAAGATTGACCTTCCCACTCGCCGGTTCGTGGAGTTTTGGTAAATTATCAAGGATCTCTGAACGGTCCTGACACTCATCTAGTGCGTCAATTACTATAACGGTTTTAGGCCGCGCTGCTAGGAGATTAGTAAGGACTGGTTTCAGGTCGTCGAGATATGGCGGGCTGCCGTTGGCGTCGTCGTAAAGTTTTTCAACCTCAGGAGTGACATCTCCATCGTGCTCCAGGAGTTGAGATATTAGGTTTCCGTAGAGGTCGCGAGATGTTTGTTTAGTGGATTCTTTAAAGTCAAAGTAGTAATATATTAACTCTGTGTCAGTTTGTTTGATTTCGTCACAGATTTTGTCGATTATTATTGATCTGAACTGGCGTTAGAAGTGTACAGAAGTGGCTTGTTTGAGCACTTACGACAGGATGGTTTTTCCGGAGCCAGCTGGAAGTCGCCAAAGTTAGCCTCCGAGTACTGATACGATACCGTAAGAACTCGAATAATTGGACCATGTATCAGGCAGTCCAAAATTTCTTCTAGAAAAGGGCCGACAAACACCAAAAAAGCCTGCTCTCCGAGACAGGCAAAGGGAAAAAACCAGACCTTGCTGGGAGAGGCAACTCCCACGTCCTAGTACATGGTCCAACTATTCGAGTTCTTAGGATAGTAGTAGTGGTGGTGGTGAGGACGCACGAATCCCGTGAACCCAAAGCATTGAATTATCCTTCTGCAGCCACTCCTTGAAACCATCCCTCTCCGTCAACCACTCACCCGTCCCCGGATGTCTCAGCATGCACGCCGTATCGTAGTTTTTCCGATGATCCGCTGGCGACAGCCAATTCAGTGTCTTAAGAAACTTGTCTCCTACAATAAACCCCTCGCAATTAGAACGCATATTGGGAGAATTCTCCGGAATAGCAACCTTTCCTCTTCAAAACCGCTAATCTCCTCTCCTCCTCCTGGTCCTTCTTCAACTCGAGTACATTCACCGATATAAGCCGCGAAAGATGCCTAAAGCCACCCAAGTTAGTCTCACCACCCCTTCATCCACCCGTAGAGTGTAGGAGAGGGGAATTCGAAACACACAATCCGTCCGTAGACAACGCTAGTGAAAACGTGCTCTTGTATCCCTCGATCCTCCTAATCCAGTCTTTCGTCTCCTGCTCTTTCAGCGGCCACATCATCCTCTTCACAGCCTTCTTCACCTTCCCGTACGCCGGGTCCTGATACTTTTGTAAAAATAGTAGGAGTCTCTTCAACTGCGTAGCGCACTCGTCGAGGTCATTTTGCAACGAGTTCCCGATCAGTGTCGGGTGTGCTCCTGTGGCCGGGATTTTGGTAGGGTCTAGCACCCCTTTTACCGCGTCGAGGATTGTGCTGAAGGATATTAACTCCGCTGCTAGGTCTCGGAGTTCCTTGGGGCAGCCCGAGACGCCGGCGCCGTAAGAGTAACCGAGAGATATTAGCTGCCCGGTTAGGGTGACAACGGTGATTACACTGGCGGTGATGGAGAGGGGGTCCATTTTGGTGGGTCTTTTGCAAGTGCCGTGGGGGGCGGAAGTAGAGGGGATGTTCTTTATCGTCCCTTTTTCTGTCTATTGGTCTGTCTGTCTGTCCGTTTGCCCGCCTGCCTGTGTGTTTGTCTGTCTTGATAGATTTCCGTTCAGTGAGTTGTATGTATCCACCTGCCCTCGAAGGGCTGGTTCAAGTTCTGAATGCCGGGGGACAGCTTTTTCATGGTAGGAAAAAGGGAAGTATCGCTTCTATATGTCTTCACTGGAGCTACGAGCCCCTGGGCGCCAAGTGTGTGGGGGAAGAGGAGTGGTCAATGGGAGGGGAGAATCGAGCTGTGTCCGCCTTAGACGCGCTGTGTGGGAACCTCCTGCAGGCTGCCAGGCACTGCCACAGCTTCTTGTTGGTGATATATACATGGTCTGAGACAAACACAGCAGACAGCTTTCAGATACGTAGTGTACTCGAGTACCGGTGAGTGGTAGTAGGCATGAGGCACCCGAAAGCAGGAATCAAAGGTTTGTATGACAGGAAATTATCAGTGCCTATCTGAGTGCTCATAGAAGTACCAAATTCAGACTCAAATGTTCGAGTATCTCATACTGGATCTTTGTAGCGGGTTTGGAAGAGGGGTAACCTGTGGGGTATTGTGGGGTCCTGTATGGCGGCTTTTGGACTGAACCGGTTTTAAGGGTAGAATTCCCTCACTTCCATCATCCTAATTAATTCACTCTCTCGTACGCTGGGGAGAGGCTTTGTAGGCGCTGTGGCACCGCACGATCCAGCGATTTGAGATAGGCACAGTACCGGATTTTTATCGCTCAACCATAAAGCACTGTACGGTCTCCCCAAACCGCAAAGTCCCCATCTACCACGGGCCATCAACCTGTGACAACAACCACCCACAGTGATGGGCTCTTGAGTTTATAAAATAGGTTTGTATAGGATCACACATCTGTGTTGATTTTTTTCCCCCCTTGAATCCATTGTGACGGGTGTTGATTATGACATTGTGCAGTTGTATTAAAATATGATGAGTTAGGCTGCGATAGAGAAGCTTTACGAGATTTCCCCTCTTTGCCACCCAATCGTGGCGCGGTCCGACTCACTGCCCACAGGTACCGGTGGCGGTGCCTGAGCCTTCCTCTCCGACAACAAAAATAATACTATATCATACTCTAATCAAAAAAGCCAGAACTCCCTCTTTGCTCAACCTTCACGCGGCAGAGCACACGGTAAAACTACGGTAGCGTGGTTCGGTGGATTCCGCAGCGGAACGGCCCGTCGAATTAGCCGCTCCCTTGTGGCGCTTAAATCCTCTAAGAGCCTCGTGAAACTTCCCAGCCCCAACCAACGCGGGACACCACCCGTGGCGAGCCATTTTTTTCGGTGTGAGTGAGTAGAGTACTGGGACCATATGGATTACTTGGGAGGGGCTGTTCCCGCTCGGGCGGTGCTTGTGGGATGCGAGATGTGGTCATTTGACCATCTAACACCGGCTATGTTATGATATATTAGGATGGGTTGACGGGAGATGTGCTTTCAGAGCCTTGGTGTACCCTGGTGCTAATTTGCTACCTGGTACTGTGCTCGATAGTATGATACCGGTACTGCGCTTCAGTACAACCAGTCCGTCAGAACCAGGGAGAGCACAAGCCTACTGTATGGGGCGCTTCCCTAATACAGAGAGCAGCGAAGTTCCGAACCAGGCCTCAATGATAAATTCTTGACATCCCGAAAACTTGAGCTGTATTGAGCCTCAACTGCCGCCCACTAGCTGTTCGAGCGTATTTATCGCGCAAGCCGAGCCGGCTTAAATTTGGGGTCTAACTCGCGTCGAACCGGCTCGTGCCAAACACTATTCTTAATGCATAACTTTGTTGAATTGCATATAGGGCATGCGGTTAGGCCGTTATGTGGTTCGGTGATAATTCAGATATACAGTTGCACGGATATGCGGGTATCATAATATTATGCAGATAGGCAGATGTGCGACTAGGAGATATACGGATAGGGCATGTGGCTTTGTGGTGCACGGCATTTAGGAACTCAGCAGTGGGTTGTGGCTTTCACGTCCTGTGCCTAGAGGCATAGGGTACTGGTTTTTGGTTTTGTTGATACCCATTGCCCTTGAGGATTGGGTATGATATCCGGTATTTGGTTTTATGATGTATCTTTCATGCCCTTTCTCCCTAGACGCACGGGAGTTGGCGCATTGGTAGGGCTTAGGCTTTGGGGATCACGGAGGATCATGGGATGTCAGGATGGTTCTAGATTGGCTGTGATCGCCAGAATTTGGGCTTTTTTTTAGCTTGGTGTGTTTCCTTTTGAGGTTGTTAAGTGTTGGCAGTTTCGCGGTGCTGTTAATTAGATGGAGATATGTATCTCCCAGCCTGTCCTTAGCTAGCGGAGAGAGTAGAAAACTAGTCTACCGTTCTTCCATACCGGTATTCCGCTGCGCGATTGCACTTTTGTTTTTTCCTTCTTTCGTGCTTCCCTTCGGCTCCATCAAATTTCTCCTGCTGCTTCGCAAAGTGGCATCCAATCATTCAAGACTCATCTTACTACCTACCAGAGGAATGCTTTTGTGTGGGTGATCAACTTCAATAAATTCAATCATGGCGGAGAAAATTCGGGATGGTTTTTGAAAGGGCTCAAGTCGCCTCCAAGGCAGAATTCTTGGGCAACGTTCCGTTAAACGGTTCAACTGCCAATGACGTGCGGCCACGAAACATGGCTCTGATTCATAGACTGCATATCTTGCAAATCTACTACATTTACCGGGAGTCATAGGCTTGCTAGTCCTCCAGGCATCAGCACCGAGGGAGATCGGTTTTTGCCGCTTCTCACGAGTATTGGAACTGTCTGTGCTTCATAATTTTTTCTCCATATTCAAGAAGCTTTCAAGTCTATACTTTGGAGGGGGAAAAAGGAGTTGTAGGAAAAGAATACGAGAACAGCGGATGTGCGAAGAGGACTTATTTACAACTAGAGAACGACGATAGAGGTAAATATTGTGGAAATTTCAAGCGCACTGGCTTATCTTAACGCAATAGAGATAGCCCCCGCAGGCACCGAACTCTAGAATATGAGTAGAAACTGATAAATCCTGACTCGGCTGCGAAGGAAAATCCGTATCGGAGCCGGGGCGGATGTGTGATATAATAACTATTCTATCTTATCCGTATGATTTCCCTTAGTTACCGTATTTGAACTGAGCTTCTGTGGTAGGCTCAGGTCGCGCTGGGGTGGCGGATGTTGGGGGCTGTAGTAGCGCCATCGCCCCTATGGCCACGTTTAGTAGCCCACTAGAGTGGTGTAAGGCCAAGATACCGGTAATCTGGTTTGCCAGGGTTGACGTCGTCCTCCAAGTAGTACTTTTATCACTCTCTCGTGCTCATTCTCAGCAGCACAGCAGAGTGATGTTCGGCCATAAGTTACTCATCTGGTGTATCGGGATTAACGTCGTTCCGTCCGAGTATCGTTTCACCGCCCCACGAATAGCACCCCAACACAGTGGTTTTTGGCTGTGCTTATCTGGTTTTTTGGGACCGAGGTCGCCCTGCCTGAGTAGTATTTCTAACACCCTCCCGTGTCCACTGCGAGCAGCCCAGACGAGAGGTGTATTGCCCACTCAGTCTTTTTGGTTGACATCACGACTCCACCTCCACCAAAATAGCCACGATCTCACCGATCCCAAAGATAGATGGAAGCACAATGTATGCCACTGGACAGGAAGAGCTTGTCAACAGCGGACAACGGTCCCGGTTCTTTCAAGCGGATTCTAGTTGATCTGTCGCTCTTGTAGTCGTCGGGTAGTCTCAGAACAAGCTGTTTCGCGCGATCTAAAAGGTCCCTTTTTGCGTGGACTCTCCAACACAAAGATGGATATTCGAGAGAGGGTGTCTTGGAAATCGGAGAAAGAGCTGGCCAAAAGAGCTCTGACCCGCTGGGAATTTAGATAACTTAAGTAGGTCTCTGCCATTGCCGGGTGAGCGGTACCAAACAGCTCGGGATGAGCACGGAGGTAAGTTACTCTTGCAAGGTAAAGTAGATTGACCGGACCGTAGAAGCCTCCTTGTCTGCAACAAGTTCTTGAAAATAGGCTAGCAGTGTTCCTATTGAAGGAACGTTGCTGGTATTGAGATTCGGTGACCCTGCTTCAATTGCGAGGGCATGTAACAGCTCGTGGGCCTCCAGCTGTGGCTCCGAGTGTGAGATCCACATCAAAGTAGCCATTCCGAGCCCCGATTTTTCCTCCCCCTGTCCCTTTACCCGATGTAGCGTTGCGCCATGCGCACCCCCCAACCCCGGACCACTAGATATTGCGCCGAGCTTTTTATCGTCTGCGATGAATTGCAGTTTCTCGCAGGGTCGCATCGATACTCAGCGAGACTAGTAGGAATCTAGACATGTGTCCGGATGTCCTGAGGCGGCTTCCCAAGTGCCTCTGCCTCTATCATACTGTACGTATATTTCAGAAACGTCTTGAGGAATTTTCTTCGGTTTTCTACAAGGGAGTCATTTACTATCACTCGTCTAAGTCTACCGCCCCAACCGTAAGTTTTTAAAGGGTGTAAGATAAAACACAATATGGTGCAGTGCGGCCGGTTGACAGGCGGAGCACAACAAATTCAAGCGCACTTACAAGATAAACGCACCACGGGCCTCCCCTAAAATCGAACCTTTTGCTGCATTTCCCTCTCCCTTTCAGGGGGAGGAAATTTTGTCTTGGAAATTGTGGTCATGGTCGTGCGGCGATATTCTCGGTTTCTGCGGTCACGAGTGACACCTCGTGACACCTTGCGTAACCCCCTTTCCCATTCCTTCTTCTCCACCCGCTTCTTTATTTCTTCTCCTTTATTTCCCTTCTCCTCATCTCTTAATGCCCTTCTTATTGTTCTTTAAGTAATACAAGCGGCTCGCTTGCCTTGTGACCGCTTTCCTCTTAGTTACTCGTACCACCCAATTCCACTCATTGGCTCACGATACCGCTCAACATTTTGAGCAACCTACCTACAGCAGCGCCCGGCCTAATTATATGGGACTCTAGCATACACTTCCCCCCCCGGGATTCACAGCCCGAGGATGTCTAGAATGAATCCATGCTTGGGATGTATGGGGCTGGGCTATGGTATATTCCAGGTTTCCAAGATCAACGGCATTGTGCTCCCGAGCTCTGGTGGGAAGACTAAGACCCTATAGCCAGAAAACTGACACTACTACTATAAATTTTAAACCAAAAAAAGAAGCGCGCTGTGTCCCTGTAACTTTGATTGAGGGAATTCTCACAGGATCGAATGGTAGGGTCAAGTAAACTAGTAAGTCTTTGAAGTTTGCTCTTGTTCTACCGCCCTCCAGTACGCACCGCGAATATATACCTCCGGGAGCACACAATGCTTCTTTCACAGTACCGGTGGTACAACCGTGTCGTAAGAAAAATAAAAAAGGGGGAAATAAAAAACATTAACACAATCCACACCTCTAAATTCCTTTGTACCCCCCCCGTAGGCCCCTCACTTGCTAAACCAAATACCGTAGCCTCTCGATGCCAGAGACCCTCATACCGCGAGAACTCGAATAACTGGCTCATGTGTTAGGACGTTGGGGCTGCCTCTCCCAGTAAGGCCTGGTGTTTTTTTTATTTTTAAAAAAGTGAATTAAAAACTATCTGACCACCTGGAATGGAAGCTTGATATCGGAGGCGGATGTCTTGATCCCGATTCTATCGTCGCAATTAGGAGGGAAACAAGCATCATTAAATACATGACTCGGAAAGACTTCCGCATTTCAACGTCCTCCCTTCTCAGCCTCTCTTTCCTCACGATGAAATTCGCCGCACCCCTCCTCTCCCCATATAACCTCACCTGATCTCTTCTCTTCCATTCCCTCCTCTCCCCCTCTTCTCTCTTCCCTTCATCCTGACTTCTTTATACTTCGTTCCCAGCTCCCACTCCGTTCTCCGACTTCCAGATTAATTCTTGTTTGTCCTTTATGCAAGAGATAATGAATTCCAGATATGTGGCCGTTGTTCTTGATGCGCCAAGGCCATGCTACAGTATCAATCAATCACATCACAAAGCGCCGATGTTTAGCAATATTTTTATTCTTTCCCTTTTTATTTTATCTCGGAGAGCAGGTTCCCTCCCGGTGCGCCTGTCGACCCCTTTTTCCCAGAGGAGGGAATTTTTAGACTGCGTAGTACAAGTATCATACATGGCCCAATTATTCGAATTCTTATGGTATCGGTGGTATCGGTAGCACCATACAAGAAAAGATTGGATAAAGCAAATCGAGATCTAGCTTGTGTACCGCAGCCCAGATGAAGGATCCTCTTCGATAAAATTATCGTTATTACACAAGAGGGGATATTCATGCTCCCAAGCCCTTTCTTATATAAAGGGCCCATTGCTACAGGCACAACCCAATCGTCAGACAGCCGGCCACTCAGTGTGAAACGCAAAGGATCACTCGTCGCTGTTAGAGGCTAAAGAAAATGCCAAAGAAGAAAGGGGCGAAAGTGCAATCGCAGTGGGCTCTAAGCACAGCAGAACATGGAAGAATGGTGGACTGGATGGCTGCTCCGTCTATCTGCTAGCTAAGGACCGGCCAGGAGATATATATCTCCGTATAATTAACAACTCTAGAAATTCCCGAAACTCAAACGGACTCTAATGAAACACACTAAGCTGACAAATTCTGATCCCTAGCGATCTCGAGCGATCTGGAATCATCTTGATATTTCATGATCCTCCCTGACCCCTAAATCCCATGCCCTATGCCGACTGCCGTATGCCTGACGGCATGGGGTGTGAAAGAGACATGACGAAACTAAAGACATACCAGATACCAATGTCCCATGCCTAGCAGCACAGGATGAGAAAGTAACAATCGACTGCTATGATACATGCCTACCGCGCGCCTCAAAGCCGAAAAGTCCTATAATCGCACATCTCCTAGCCACATAACCGTATAGCTGCATAACCGCATGCCCTATGGGAAATCCAACAGTCACTCATATGGATGCATGAACGACAGCGTCAGTGGCCAAATCCCCGGAGGCCCCCGGACGTAAGCCTCAGGAGCAGCTGGCTCGGGGACCTCGTGTACAAAGGGTTCGCTACCGAAATTGGTCCGAACTCTAGCCCCTGGCTGGAGTCTGATCATTGGACGTAATTTCCCGCGGATCCCGGGCAGTGGTCGGCCTGTATTCATCAGTACTATGAAGGTCAATAAGATAATGAAAGAGGGCTTACAGGCTCGTTTCCCATTCAGTGTGAACGAGACTCCACCTCTTACTCGGTCGAAATGACAGCCCACGATGTCGTTCGTGGTGAAGGGTAGGGCAGGTTCCGAAAGAAGTTCGTCTTCGGGAAAGATGTGTCCTGCGGCGTAGCACCAGGAGCGGAGAGTCTGCCCGAGGATGGAAGAGTAGAGCTCGAAGCCATCGATAACATAGTGGAACATGGCATCCACGAAGCCTATTTCGCAGGCTTCTGGTCTCTTTAATATGTGAACCTCGAAATAATAGTCGTCCACGACCGGTGTTATAGGAAATTTCGCCCGGAGTTGTTGCACAGAGGTCGAGGCTGGGAGATATGTTAACCTTAGGATACTACCGGGAAGTCGGTTACTTACTATTCTCAACCTCGCATCCATCTTCACTAATCTCCAGGTCTGTTGAATTACCGACAACTTCCCACCTTCCAGGCCCCATTCCCGTGACGCTCATAATTTCCGATTTCTCATCCTGCCCAAGTACTGCCAGTAGTTTCTCCACGGAGCCCTCTCTCAAACACTGCATAGCATAAAACATCGGAGTCCAGCCATGTTCGTCTTTGGCACGCGGGTCCGCCCCTTCTCGAAGCAGCATCTCGCTAATCTTTGGAAACCCCCTCGCAGTTGCAAGGTGAAACGAAACTCCTAATTTAAGCGAGTCCCTCTTCTTATTTCTGAGTAGCAACTCTACCATTTTCGTCTGCCCATAGTAAACAGCGCCCTCCAAAGCTGCTGCAAAAACGTCATCTCTCAAAAGAATTGCCATAGCTCCCGGCTTCTGTAGTATGAATTGGAGAGTTTTGGTTCTGCCGTACTCTGCCAAGGTCTTTAAGGTCCTGGGGAAATGCTCGTTATCGTCGCAAATAATCCGAGAGCCAAATTTCTGTATGAGCATCTGTATGGTCCCGTCAAATCCCATGGTCGCAGCGTAAACCATCACTACCCAGAAAGGCATGTTGTCATCTGTCTTTGCGTAATATTTTGAAGACAGGCATACATTAAAGACGCTCTCATGCCCGCCAAGTGCTGCCTCCTCCATGGATGCACCATACGGACCGATATCCTTGTTGTCACTCGTTCCGCCAGCTGCTATAAGTGCCTCCACGCGGTCCACATGTCCGGAACCCGCTGCAGCCCGCATTGCGTCGCTGTTACCTGTCGGTGCTGTATTTGCGCCACACCCTAGCAGGGCTTTAAGGGTTTTAATATGTCCATGTTTCGCTGCAGCTTGTAGTGGGGTATAAAGCGGACCGCCGTAATGGTTAACATCAGCGCCTCCACCAATTATCCCTTTAATTAGTTGCCAGAGACCAACTTCGGAAATGTAATATAGCGTGGACGCGGAGGAGGTCCGTGAATTTAGATATTCAGTGACTTCTCTGCCACTGAAACACTGTGCCTGCCGCCATGAAATAAAATTCGGATTATTATCGCTACTGTAAAATTGCGCAAGTAGCCCATCGAGGACTATATCTGAGCCATATTTGTACTTGGGCACGTGCTTCCAGCCATGCTTAGCAGCATACAGAATTAGAGGGTACTCTTTTTGCCGGAGATCAAACTCAGCAGTAGTGCTACAAGGACCTGTACCGAAATCCTCGAGCAATAGATATGTGTATGTGATCTTTGCAAGTTCGGTGTTTCCTGGAGTTTCAGCAACATGGTAATACGAAGCCTTGCTCTTAGCCAGATTCGGCGACACCAAATATTCCTTTACCGAGAAGTGCGCCAACCCAGCTATGTTCTTCTCATTCTTATCAACGAGTCCGCCGCAGATGTCTAGAATATCTTCTTCATCATTCAGCCTATTATCGGGATCCATCCGGTCGGATCCAATCTCTACAGCTAGGCCTTCTCTGATCTCGGAAAGTGTCAAAGTCCGGTCACCGCAGATCAGGAATCGAAACACTTGTAGTGCGAGCTCGCGGTCCTCCTCCGCTATGTTGCATAAAATTCTTTCATACGTTTCATCCAGGGTTGGGGGAAGCGACTCTAAAGCGGACTTGATCGCTTTATCGCTTCTAAGTTTACCAATCTGGTCGAGGCAGCATTTTGCCCAGCGGAACCTTTACGAGTCGTCAGAAATGACCCTCAATCTAAGAGCATGTTTGGCTGCAACGGTTCCGTTCCGTTCTCCTACACAAATGGCCCTTTTCCTTCTGTTCCAAAACGGAGAGGTCATTTTCACAGCAAAAACGGCCGCCCAATGGAACGGAACCGGTGTAGCCAAACAGGCTCTAAGGGATAGCAGAGGTCACGCACATTCCCAGAGCTCCTTTTACCAAAGCGTCGATGATCTCGCGTTTAGTGCAGCTAGATAGGCGTTTCAACTTTCCGTTTCTTTCAATCTCGTGGGAGATATAAAGCTCGATGTCCTTCGCAACATCCTTTTTCTGAATGCCCAGACTGGGTAACCCCTCGAAGTGAAGCTTTATATTGAGATGATCCCGGCTGACGACCAAAAGATTGACATTGCTTAGACCCGAGAGCTCCCTCAAGGTTTCTAGCACGATCGGCTGTAAGCTCTCCTCACACTCATCCACCGCATCGACGACGATTGCAAGCTTTGGAATCTGTCTTAAAAGAAGCCGGAGGAGGCTGATGAGACTGGATAGCTTAGGTGGACCGTCTCCAGATCTTGCTGAAAAGAAGTCCTCTACATCCTTGGGCATAGTAGGCTTCTGATTCGTTATTTGCCAAATGACCGATCCTATGAGGCTTGTTGCATTTTGCTTGGATACTTGCCTGAAGTCGCAATAGAAGTATGCGAGCATTGAACCGGGCTTATTAACAAACTTTGCAGAAATGTATTCGATCACAGTAGACCTTGGAGGGATTAATTAGTAGCTGCTTCCTAAGGGTACCGGAAGAGCTTCTCACGATAGGATCGTTTTCCCCGCGCCAGCTTCCCTCATAATTAGCAACTGCCCTACTCCCGCACAGACTAAAACCTAGAAGAGAGGAACCAACGTATCCCGTGCAACCAGAAAAATGATTTGCCCGCCTTAAGCCAGTCCTGAAATTCCTTTCCTTCAGTGAACCAACGACCAGTGCCATACTGGCACAACTTTCTCGCCGCCAAATGGTTAGACTGTGGGTCCGCCGGGGAAAGCCAATCTCGGATTCTCTTTTGCATAGCGCCTGAAGGCATTAGTATAGGGCAATGGTATCTGAGTATATAGAAAGCAATGAATAAGAAGACATGTCCCCGAGATGAACACAGCAGAGGTAGGAGAATCTCGTCTGAGGTCTCTTTCTCCCATGGTTGCAGCGCCCGGCGACATCGTCAATCCAGCGCCCCAAACGCCCAGGAGATTCAGAGTTCGGTAGAAATGGAGAATAACCTACTATGGACAGCCTTTTTCTCGTCCTGCTTATTCAATGATTGAATTTCCTTAATATCCTCCACATCATTTTGTATCTCCCACGCTAACGACCTAATATCCAATTAGATACGCTTCCACTGCTCGTCTCAGGTAAGAAGTATTCGATATTAGGGGTCGTGAATTTGTATGGGCGCTCAGATACGCACGAATTTGTTGTCATGCATTTTGTGAATCCCTGTTATCGGATACTTTCCTAGGACGAGTACCCATTCACTCAAAGGATTCACGAAGAAGCACTCACATCTCATCCACGGACAAGGCAAGCTCAAACAACGACTTGTGTCTCTCCAACCGTTCACACCACTCCTTCGTCGCCTTCTCCTTCAATGGCCAGCAAACCCTCCAAGCGCCCCGCCTCCTGCTCGCCTCACCATACTTCTGCAAATCCCTCAATATCTCTTCCATAAACTTCCGGCACTGCTCGACGGGTTCGCCCATAGCTCTGATGAGATCTCCGGAACTCCCGTTCGTAGTTCTAGCATTGGCGGTCGGATCGTCGACTAGCATCTTCACAGCGTGCAGGACCCCGCTGAGCGCTGTGACTTCTTGTACCAGGCGTCGGAGTTCGGGCGGGAATTGTGCGGAACTGGAACCGTATCGATACCCCGCTGCAAGGAGTTGGCCCGCGAGCGTGAGCACCGCTATGATATTGGCAGTTAACGACAAACTTTCCATGTTCGCAGGTGTGTAATGGGTACTGGTATGCTGTGACCCGGGGGAGGGAACCAGCGAGAAATTCGTGTAAGTCTTATATAAAAACGAGGTTCGGGCTTCCGGAAAAATAGAGCGCACAAGACTCCCAGAGCCCCGGCGGCTTAGGATTTCCTGGTGGAAGTATCAGGAGAAGGGAGCGGATAATCGCAGGTGGCTAGGTAGGCAGCACTGCCGCCAATCAACTCGAGTAGCCTCATGGTGGTATGGGGTAGAGGGGCGCTGGCACAGCCAATTACAGCTCGGCTCCTGCCCAGCAAACTGCGGCAAAATTGTGTGGGCAGAAGGGGATGGGGAAGAGGCATGCCTTCCGCTATTGGCCATGATACGAATTCGGCACGATACTCCTCAGGCTGCGCCGGCGCTTATATGCAGAGATCTGCATCCCGGTATTGGCCAAACTGCCCTAGATACCTAGCAAATGAAAAATAGCAAACCGTTCACAGAATCTCCTCTCTCTCACAACCGATACCGTAAGAACTCGAGTAATTGAACCTTGCTGGCAAGGTCCCGCACTCCTCCCCCCCCGTCTTAAGCTGGAGGCTGAGGCGGTCGGTTTCCGCAGCGCTTTCACCCCCCTACCCAAGAGGGGGGATTCTGGACGTCCTAGCGCGAGGTTCAATTGTTCATGTCCCCACGGCGGGCCTGGCTGCTTACCAGAAACAACCATCCATTGGAAATGTTCACGGACTAATCCTGGTATATCAGGGTACCGGTATGGTATGTGACTCAGCCTACTATTAGCTAGGTAGAAACCGCAGCTAGGCAGGTAAGGAAAAGTAGCAGACCATATGGTACCGGTATGCCTTGTATCGGTGCTCCACAGTATTAGGGATGAGGGATGTTCGAAGTTCTCCGCGCAACTAGTAGTCTACTCTCTCCGCAGAGGGGGCGATCTTCAGCATCTGCTTTCCAGAGCCAGCGCTTGCTCGAGTATTGCAACTCGGAAGGTATACCTTGGTTGGCAACTTGAAAAATCGATTTCGTGATTGGGGAATGCAGCTATAAGTATTTTGATATGTTGTCAGTGAGTGGAATCTCTCGTGGTGTATCATACGATTTCGGTACCAGGGAACGGGAATGGAAAGATGTTTGACTGACTCGCAGAAACGCCTTTTTCAATTCAACTTTTGTCTCGACTTGCGCTTCATGGCCATTAGATTTTTTGAGGGGTTTCGGAGCAAGCAATTTGCTTAACTCTACTGCAGTTTATTGTAGAATCTGATGAAGAGATATCATATCGGACATGCCGTATGTAGCTTGTGTTTAAACACTGACGGTTAAACTACGGTGGGAGGTCCTTGCACGGCACAGTACTGCGAACCCAGTTGCCACGGAGATAGCGATCCTTAACTCTGCCCTGCGAAATCCCTCCACGAGTAACGCGAGAGAGAGTGAGAAGGAAAGTCGCGGGACCCAAAACTATGGCCCAGGTCGGTCCTTGACTCCCTCTCTACTCGAGTACCGGTAGACTACATCCGCAGGCAGCCAACTCAATATTCTCCTGATAGAGAAAGACCTTGCAATAACCGCCACAAGACACCACTTCCAAAAGCCTATTCGAGTACCGTAGTGCTAGAAGCCGCAGGAGGGGAAGAACCCAACCACCCACTTCGATTATTGTCGTGCGCCAATTGAGATTTCCGGATTTCTACTGTGCTTTCCCCGGTGCTCTTTGACTTCCCCTGTCTGATCCACTTCCCGGTCCAATACATTATCATAACATACCGTACCGTACTCAGATATGGAGGTTAGTGATGGGACGCATGGGAGTGACAGACGACCGAAGGAGGACATATCTTGTGCGCGGCGCGGGAACCCGGAGAGCAGCGACAACTCGGGGGCGTGTCATCAGTTACGTCCTCCACCGGAAAAGTACCGTCAAGCTTGAGAGATCACGCTGCTCTACTCGAGTACCGTAAAATCTCGTGAAATCCACCATCTCCGGCACCCCCTAATCTCTGGGGTTTGAGTCAAAAGTTCTCAAGAAGGATTAGTGCTTTCCTGACACGGTATAGCCCGAGTCATTTGGCTGTGTTAGATCTCGTTAATCCGACAAGCTAAACCTATCTTGGGCTGATGTCGCCATTTGCTGGGGTATACGTGACAGACCGGAGATGGTGGATTTCACGAGATTTTACGGTATCATACTGTTATTAAGTTTTAGTGTTTGCTCACGCATATGCTCTCGGGTCACCCATACCCCTGTCCGTCTCATCACTTACCTCCATACCCGGGTATGCCGAGCCTCAACTAAATCTCCCCAACAACATACGGTATGTGCTATACTCGCACAGTACCGTAAAAGCACAGTACTAGTAATGCCCCTGCTGCACAGTATATACTGTACCACCACGGAGCCGCGTGTAGACTACGGTAATGCCCATAGGCAGTGTCTACCCCTCTCCTCTCATCTCTCCTCTCCTCTTCCTTCCTCGCCGAGTACTTAGTTCTCATCCATTCCACCCCACCAGATCTAACGTATCCAGTTCGTCCCATCCGATCTCGAACCCGCACCTAACGCACAGAAAAGCCTCTTTCTTTTTTTCTTCTTCTGATAAAAAAGCCCCAAAATGACCTACACCCCGACCCCCGGCTTTCTAACCGCCGCAGCGAACATTGACGATCTAAAGGATGATAAGGGACATGACTTCATGCTCCTAGTATGATAACCCCTCTCCCTCCTACCCCCCAAAATACATGTATAGTACAGTCGAGATTTATGAAGGAAAAAAAAAAAAAGGCCTACACCCTCTTCAAGCATACCACCGTCGGCGACAACGTGGGTACTCGACCGGGAATGTTCGACCCAAAGGTTTATCACCCCAACGTACCCCTCACCTCCCTCATGGTACTAAATTGTTGCAATAGGGCAAGAAAAAATTCGACGCCTGGTCATTCACTGATGGCATGACGCGCGAGAAGACGGACGAGCTCTACATCAACTGCTCGAACCACATGTGCTCGAAGGAGGGGGAGGAGCCGGAGCCGTTAGTTGAGGAAAATCTAGAGCTGTTGGAGAAGATTAGGAGGTTGTTGGGTATACTTTGATGGACTGACGGATTGGCGGAGGGATGGGACGGGAGATAGGGAGTGGCTGTGTTTAAAAATTCAACAGACGGCTGCGAGGGGTTTCTTTCTCCTTGCCGATTGATTTCATTGATCCATCGATCAACGTAGTTGATGGCCTACCAAGACGTGGGTGATGCGGACTGCCCCACCCCGAGCAACCCAGATATAAGGATATCTCCTCCAAATACCTCTAGGCAGTCTTCTAACGGGCTGTGGAGAGTATACGAATCATTACCCGCACCAGGCCCCGCCGACCCAGTCATCCCCACACATCACCGATAGCCGAACCCCCCCGCCCATGAAACAATCAATATACCACCTAAAGATTAATGCCCAACCCTTCATTTTCCGATCCAACTCTAAGGAAACGAAACAGAAAGCAAAAATTCCAAGATATCCATCAGTGAAAATAGGAACAAAGGTGAATTCGCAAGATACACAAAAAAGGTGAAGAGACAAGAAAACAAAACGCATGCACATTTAGAAGTTACTCCACCCCCATCCCATTTCCCTCACGGAATACCAACGCTACACCACACCGTTCAACTAATCGACCTTTCCGCCGATACCCTCCTCCTTGGTAGACTCAAGCTTAAAGAACCCACCAGCGCCCCGCCTCTTCATTCGCCCACGACCCCAGACGGCCAACGTGACAACGACAGAGGCAAGGATGAACCAGGAGGTCATAGGGTGGTTGGAAATCTTAGCCCTGATCTGATAGTACGCTGTCTCAAACCTGTTCGTAGTACTCTTACTTCTGATGCGGGGATGCTCAGCAATGACAGCCTTGAGGGTATCGAGGATAATCGAGCGCGAGGGAACAATGGCAGTGCCCTCGAGTGTGGTATCCCAATATTGTTTGGTCTATAACATGTTAGCTCAACGGACTCATTGGGAAGGGTAGCGAGAACTGACATCTTCCTCGTTGATAATAATTCTCTCGCCCATCTCCGCAACGTTGACACCGTACGTAGTCCTAACCCAACGTTCCCAGAAGACACCATCAACCCAGGCGAAGCCAACTTCCTTCTTCTTCTCCAAGTTAATCTTCATGTTCTTTGCGGCCCTGAGCGCCCTTTGGTCATTCCTGTCTTCAGCCTCTTCAATCCGAAGTTGCTTTTTGTTTCTCAATTCTTGCTTCTCATTCTTCTCCTGCTGCTGGCGTTGATCCATAAACTCTAGGGCAGCCGCCTTGAGTTCCTTTTTTGCAACGGCAAAGTCCTTGGGCCTATCCCTAGATAATATACCGAGAACAACGGTCTTCCCATTCATAATTTCATGCGAGTTGGCCGCGGAAAGCTCGGGAAGGACGGGAAGCCAGACACTGCGCGCCCATCCGGTGACACGGCCAAAATCACGGATCGCACCCGGGGCAATGCCCGGGAAATAGCTCGGACTGCCGTCACGAACAACTATAAGCCTGGGCCACGTAGTTATTCTAAAACGTTTAGCGAGAAGATCGCTCTTAGTCTTCAAGAGAGGGGCATGGCCAATAAAGGACAAGGGAAGCCTCTCCATAGCACGGAAGTCTTCGGTGGTGGTAGCAGAATCGTAAAAGAACAAGAAAGCAACCTCCATACCACCCTTCTCCATATCCTCGAAGTCGGTGTACTCAATGTCTTTAATGCTGGAATCAACGGCTTTCTTGGCAAACGAAACAAGATCTCCGAGGCCACGGAGCCCGTTGTACTCGATCTTTTCACCGTGCTGGAAATAAATAATGGTCGGGTATCCGCGAACCTTGAGTTCCTTGCAAAGGCGTCTATCATTTTCGCAATTGATCTCTCCAATGTTAAGCTGGTTCTTCATCTCACGACCAAGCTCGGCCCATTGTGGAGCCAATGCCTGGCAGTGCTGGCACCAAGGAGCATAAAACTTGATAAACCATCCATCACCAGTTCCGAGGACCCCCTTCAAAAAAGCATCCGCGGTCAATGCGACACTCTTGCCCTCAGGGTTCTTTGATTCGTCGTAAATAGTTTTCGGAAGCGCGAGATTGCGGTTTGACTTGGTAGAGATTTCCACAATGTACTTATCGACGAATTCAGACATATCCTCCACAGTGCGGTCCGCTTCTAGTGGGTACTGCTCGATAGCCTTTCCATCCTTGAAGAGGATAAAGCTAGGGAACGCCTCAATTCCAACCTTTTTATCGGCACAGATATCACCGTAGGAAACGCAATTAATATTGGCAAAGTGAAAGTCATATTTCTCGGTAAAGGTTGGACTAGAAGACGGGGATCCAGGATTCGAATTGGGCGAGGGAGGGGTCCCTGAATCTACGACCTGGGTCGTGTACTTGTCGTGCAATTCCTTCCATATAGGGGCAGCCTTGATACAGTGTGGACACGTCGGCGAGTACCCCTTCACGAACCTTGAAAAGGAAAACAAGTTCAAAGTCAGCCCCACCAGAAACCGCTATCAAAGTTACTACAGCAGAGCTAGGAAAAAGTAAAAAACGAAAATGACGAAAATAGGTCGTAGCTCTTTCCATCATGTGTGGGTCGCACGCAGGGCCAATGGTTGCATGGCGATTAAAAGTGCAAATAAACAAGCAAGAGAAGAGAGGGAGAAATTTTCCCTTTCAACAAGAGAAACAGAAATAGCTCACCAGTAACCCTTCGCGATAGTTGTCCAGAAGTTTACCGTTGTCAGCTCGACGATATCAGGGGCCTTGATTTCCGATTCAACTTTCGCCGGCGGAGTAGCGGCCGAAGCGGGTGCTATAGTAGCAGGAGCAGGAGCAGGACCATCTCGAGCTGGGATGGGCTCTCCGACCACTAGCGGGATCACAAGAGTAGTGAGTAGTAACGATATAGATGTTGAAAGGCGCATCGTGACCGATGGAAGATGTGATATGGGGAGCCCTCTACAGGGGCAAACGGTGAAGGAAGTTCGAGGCCAAAGAAAGTGGCCAAAGAAAGGGATGGCGAAGGTGAAGGGAACGGTGTTTAGGGTCGTGTTTCCAATGTAAGGGCAAACAGAGAGGCGGGTCAAGGGAGACGGAGGAAAGAAATATGAAGAGTGCTCGCTTTTTTCTCAGGGGTGGGATGAGTGAGCAGTGGTAGCGGTAGGTGAACCAGCTAGGGATAGCGTTTCCCCAGCTATTTTCTACCGAATAGAGTTGTAAGGGATGTTCCACTTTTATCGTCTCTTGTCCCGTTGTCCAGCATTGTGGCTTTACATAATCAGCCACACCAAAGCTTGTGCCGCACCCATCTGAGATCTGCTATTTCCGTTTCGATGCAGAACCCTAGTGTGCTGGCTGTATTTATTGCTTACCGGACTGGAAGGTCAGAGAAAAGCCTTCACCCCATTATCCATTACCGGTATGATAGCTTGCACCCCAAAAAGCTTTGAGTGGGCGATGTTCCAGAGGGATAGCTGTTAACTGTAAGCCGAGCGTTACCCGTATCGAGCCTCAAGCCACTCGACCGCTCTCCATTTTTCGAAGGGCTCAAGCTGGAAAAGTGCCGATAACACCGCCCGAATCAGCCCCATGAAGGGGAATCCCCTCGGCCCACAAGTCGAAACGGTCCGAGGAGATCATGTACGACAACATGTGGCTGCTGCTCGGAACCTAAACTACCCAGCTCGAGGAAACCGTTACAGATCCGGTATCACCTTCTATTAGCGTGATAAAACCTGAACTACCCACAACAGTCATTGGCAGTTCGCTAGCGCGGCTAGCCTTCCATAGGTGTACCTATATCGCATCTAATCAGGCGTATCCCGGCGGTTTACTTGTATCACAAAGTCCATACATCCCCCCACCCCGTCCACAACCCATAAAATCTGGCACTTGTCGATGATCGATGGGACGATACAGTTTGACTCCAAAGCTAACTAGGGAAAATGAGACTTCGTTTCAATTGGCCCTCCCTAACTTATCGACTGGAAACACAAGAACCGGCACCAGAGAAACAAAAGCACCTGATATAACAACATCCATCATTGCCGTACTGGCATTCCATTCCACGAGAAGTCATGTTTACTTCTTCCCAGAGCTACCGCCTCTAGGAGCGGTGTAGGTTCCATTACCGCTCGGGCTGCTATGGTACGTAGAGCCCTATCAAAATTAATATCCGAACCCTGGAATGATACTCCTTGGGGGGGCTCACATTGGCATTGCTGTAATAGTAACTCCCGTCACCTACCAATAAAAAGCTCCAACTTAATGTACTGATCCCCAGCAACAGTAAAAACCGGAGGTGCATCATGACGACTTACTATTAGAGTAATGGTACGTGTTAGGGTTGGCAGCTCCGCTACCGTAATCGCGGGCGCAGTAGTGGTTACCCTATCAGCCTTCAGAGAGCCTATTCGTAAACAATCCCAAAGAGCGAGGGCAAACCTCAGAGTTGGTCCCGGAGGACTTGCAGGAGTATTCTCCTTGGTTTGAAGGCATCTTTCGAATCTGAAGTTTGGTTTTGTAAAGTGTGGTATTGGAGTTGAGTCGGCGAGGAGGAGGATTGGGGAGGCGGTGGAGAAAGATACGGGAGTGGGAACGTGCTGATCTTAAGTACATTGGGGAGATACGCTAGATTGGGTGGTAACTTAGGGCATGGGTTTGGCTATACGTTTATAGACCGGGTGAGCGTTGAGCGAGGAGGCGACATTCTCAGCGAAGCTTGGCGTGGCTTGACACCAAATTTCGGTATGCATCAAACCAAACTGCTAACAAATCTTTGCCAAGCGATCACCCTGTCTATCATGCTATCAGGCTTGCAGCCTGCGGAAGCAAGTTCCCACCCCGACGCACAACCCCCCATCGGGAAATAAAGAAAGTGCGGGGCTAGCGATGACTCACATTCTGCCGTACCTGAGGGCAACTACAGTACGAGTACCGTACTATACTTTCTCCTGATTTCTTTCAAAGAGCATTTACGAAACAGTCTTTGTCCAATCTTGCGCAACTACGAATAAACATGGATTGCATGCACCCCGCCCTCTCACCTCCATGAAGCAGGAATCCGCACACATTGCAAAATATCAAACCCCAGAGTGCGGCAACTCCCATCATACACCATACTTTCCAAGAGAACCACAAACCCCCACAAGACACCAAAACACGCAATGCAACACTGCGGCAGCTCCGTAAGAATTATGTAGAACAATTGAACCTCACGCTAGGGCGTTAGAATTGCCTCTACTAGTAAGACCACCTATATTCCCCCCACCTGTCTCAGAGCAGGAACTAAATGTCGATTTTCTAAAGAGTGACCCTCTCTCCATCCAAAGGTGGGGAATTCCGGGTGTCTTAGTGCGAGGTCCAATCACCCCAATCCTTACGACGTGGTTCCCCCTAAACCCAACTCTTTACTCGAGCAGACACCGGCAGTCCCCCCTTACCTATCCCCCTGCCACGCCAGACCAATACGGCATTTAAGGCCTCCCAAAAGTTCCCCACCTCCAGCGCCATGCAGCACAAATGCAAAGTCCAAGTTTTATCATACCCTCCCGGCACAGTCGTAGCAGTATTGTAGCAAAAAAAGTTCCCGAAATGGCCCCTTGCATTTTCCCCCCGTCCGATTTTCTTGCACTCCAGGCACGCCACACGCACAGTGCCAGTTACAGATGCCGATCACGACCAACGAGGGCAGAATTACCCCGATTCATCGGATTTGGTGGCAGCGTATGGGGAGGGGGGGGATTGGGTAAGTGGGAAATGATTTTGTTTCGAAACTAAGATTCATGCTGGCTCACTCGGCTTGGCAGAATTTTAGTTGCGGGTTGAGGGTGAGGGTGATGGCAGCGCGGCAGCTCTGGAAAAGTGGGAGGCTTTTTTTGAGAAGATCAACTGATGGGACCCCCCCCCCCCCCCTCGTCTCCTTCTGGGTCGACCGCTTCAATGTTATATATAAATTTACCCTAGCTGTACCGATTGGGCTGGCCTCCGCTAGCGTTGTGACCAGGGGCATAGGACGAACCCGCGATTCTCGCAACAGACAGGCCGATAGGAAATGGAAAAAGTGATTAGACTGAGCACCATCTAACACGACTATAATGGCAGAAAAAGCAGAAGGAGAAGAAGCTTACACGATTGAGATAGGAAGAGGAAGTCCTATAACACTGTGGCCGTGCGGCATCCTGCAAAAATACAGGACACCCCCTGCAAACCAATGCGAGGGAAGGGGGGGGGTGGAGACCTGAACAACGTGTATATGTGGAAAAGCATTGAAGGGCAGACGCTGTGCTCTGGGAAGATATGGATTTCGTACGGTAGGTGCCAGAGAGCACATCCTATCCAGCGTGCGCCCCCATGAAAGTCCCAACTTACGGTAACATGACAACAGGATCTCGCTTTGGAGGTTCCCTTGGTCGTTTCTAGATTAGAAGTGCCCTTTTTCTTTCTTTTCCCTCGGATCCATCACGTACTTCTGCCGATGGCTCGACCTTTATAAGTATATTTACGAGTATACGGTATACGGTATACACACCTCTTGTAACAGCCACAATATTATTTCTAATCCTGGGAACCACTTCGCACCTTCACCTTCTGGCGTTCCAAGGCAGGGGAGCGCTTCCCATCTCCTGACATTACCCCAACACCATATCACCCCACAACACCCCCTACCGTATTCCGCTATTAACTTACACTGTGATACCTCAGAACCCGTTGGTGAAATATTTACACTAGCCATTTCCTCCTCTTCGGTCCTGGCCCCTGCTGCCTCCAATACTATATCCTCTGCAGGACCTGAGGAGCGGGATTGAGTCATACACAGTTCGTCTAGCTAATAGGTTAGAGTAAATGTAGCTGCTGTAGCATAAGCCATGCTGTGTGTATCTTCGCCTAGAGACACAAGTACTTGCTGTCCGCCGAACAGGCCATTGCCGGCACGATGGTTTCACATATTTTTTCGAAAGCCAGCTTAAAATAAGGTTTGTGCTTTGCGACCGATGCAACGATCAAGGCAACTCGCAACGTTTGCAATATGCCAAAGGTATAGTAAAAAGTGTAAAGGGATCTGAAATCAAATATACACAGGATGCCGCACACACGTCACAGATACGACCAAGACACAGAGCGCAAACTTCTGCAGGAATACGCTTTGATATAACCTCCCAGTAATATTACCTCATTACAAACAGACAGACAAGCAGGAGAGCTAGGCACAGACAGCAAAGTAAGCCTAACCCTACAAACGTGTTGAAACAATCATTCATCGGCGCCCAACCCGCTTGAAAACCACACGGAACGCCCCCGAAACCCGTTTTCATGCACCGGCCAAACATGTTGAAGTTTGTCCTCCGTAGTGCATGTCCTCCCAAAACAACATGTGAAACAAAGGTGGAAAGGAAAAGGAAATAAAAGAAAAAGATAATTTTAGTTAGTAATCTAAATTTTAGATCCGTTAATCGCTTCTAAAACTCCAATATTTTTCTTTCCCAAGAGAGGGGTTACAGGAAGATAAAGAAAGAGTATTAAGCCGCTAAGGCTAGGCCATTAGCGAGGTTCTCATCCATGTTAGGAACCTCCATGCCGTCAAAGAGCCTGTAAATTTTCTCGCTCTGGTGGAAATCGTTGTCGACTTTTACATGTTAGCTTAGGGTTCCTGAGGAATTGAATAAGAAACCTACCGATGTTCACCAAGAACCAAGTGTCCATGACCTCCTGGATCAAGTGCCTGCTTACACTGCCTGCCTCGTAACATTTGGCCCAATCGTCACCGAGCCTGAACGCTTCATCTTTCCAGGCTAGGAAACTAATCGTCTCGACAACGGTCGGTTGGATGATTTCCTTGCCGGGGTATACGCCCCAGGTAACGGCGTTGGGGCCCTCGTGGGAATTGGTCTTAAGGGTTCCGTGCTTATCGACAGCGTGGTACGACAAGTCGGAGTCCCTCTCAATACGAGTGACGAGCTCGGTAAGTTGCTCAGGGGATACTAGAAGCTCAAGATAGGCTTTTTGGTACACATAACCATTTTTGGGACCCCAGCCATGGACAGGATGAGTAGATTTCACACCGTTAACAGCAGGTTGGGAGTTGATGGTCAAGAAACCACGCTCGTTCAGCTTCAAAAGTTCGTCTCTAATCGCATCGGCCTCCGAGTTGATGTACCCTTCAGACCAAGGCAGCGACGGAAGGTTTCCGGTGAGGTACTGCTTGATGAGCTCACCAAGGTCCCGAATTGTCTTTGGATATCCGTAGATCTTGATGTTTGCTTCGTTGCTGCCCCGTAGGCCAATACCATATGTATCCAGCTCCCCGAAAGCTGGTGACCGCGAGTCACCCCAACGGCCATTAGGAAACTCGTCCCAGTCTTGGGTGCGCTGAACATAGGACATGTGGCGGTTCTTCCAGAAAATAGGACGAACATTCTCTTCCTTTCGGTTAAGACCAAGAGATGGGCGGAAGGGAAGAGCCTTAGTACGCTCTTCAAGTGAGGGAATAAGTCCAAGCCCCTCCAGACACATACGGGTAGCGGTTGCAAGGTTCATAGTGTAACTATGATTTATTCCTGTGAGCGCAAATTCATCGATCACGTCAAGACACACTCACAAATGAAGGTGCAGTATCCCTGCATCAATGATCTTCTGGCACAGCTCGACCATCAAATCTTTCCCGATATCCCTCACAGCGACGTCGTCGTTCTTAACAGGCTCTAGCAGCTGCAACCACTTCTCGGGGATGTGGCACTTTGTCCACGTAGCTCTCCTCATGAACGCAGCATAGGTGTGGATAGGCATGAGACCGGGAATAATAGGTACAGTGATGCCGATATCTCTACACTTTTTGACCCAGTCCAAAAAGATGTCGACGTCGTAGAACATTTGAGTGATAATACTAGAGGCACCAGCATCCACCTTCTCCTTCAAGTGCTCAAGGAGCAATTCTAGGTCAGTGCCATCGTCGCACCCCTCCGGGTATCCGGCAACATGAATGTCAAAGTGGTCTCCATAATTCGCTTTAATGTACTTTACGAGATCCTTAGCGTAGTGGAAGCCGTGAGGGTCGGCCTCCCATTTCTCATTTTCTCTGGGAGGATCTCCGCGAAGGGCAAGAATATTTGTGCACCCAGCCTTATAAGCCTCCTTCAGGGCATTGTCAACCTTGGACCTCGGCATTCCTGTGCAGGTAAGATGCATGCATGTCTCGATTCCGTAGACCGATTGTGCGACATTGACCATTTCACAAGTCAGATTAGAAAGACGACCACCAGCGTTCCAGGTGATATCGATGAATTGGGGTCCAAGTTGGTTCATGCGGTCCATGCCTGTTAGCCGATCAGCGACCCGTTTGTAAAAGAGTAGCTTGCCGCGCCGTGCGCCACGATTGAATTAACATACGGTCGTAAAGATTTTGGACACCCTATGGAGGAAAAAATGTCAGTAGCCAGCGAGTGAGTGGAAGAGGGGCATCACGCCACAAGAGATACAAACCTGAGCCGTCTTTGGAACAAAGTATTCGAAAGAGAATGTCGGCTTCCCATTCTTCTTATGCTCTGCCACAAGCTTGGGGGCTATGTGAACCATGGTGCCGGGGTATAACTCTGAGCTATCTCTAGGAGCGAACTATAAAGAAAGAGGATCAGAGAAGAAAAAGGTGACGCACAAGAGGCAGGGACCGCCGCTTTTTGTATGGGCAACCCAATGTCGGGCAGCGAAAGAGAAAAAAAAAACCCTGAAATTCCCTGCCAAGAGTGTGCCAGCCAGCCAGGCACTAAACTACCCGTCCTGTCTGTACGGTACAGGGGGTTGTGGGAAAGTCTGTCAAACTCTTGGCAGGGTTTAGTATGCGATTTGCTGCCAAGAGTTCAACAGACTTTTCCACAACCCCCTGTACTCTGAGTACTGTATGGTGAGGGAACTCTGTAGTCGGTGTACCTTGCCCAGAAAAATATGGTCCGACTTCAATCGCCAAAGGATTCTCAACCACAAGTCTAATAAGAATTATGGCTCTATTAGGTGATAGATTTGGTGATTATCTACACACTAATAGAGGGAAAATAGAAATATCTCAAGTTTTCATGGAGATATAGGGGTTTAAAATGTTTAAAACTTTTGTAGAAAAAAGAGGAATGTCCGGGGTATTCTAGGATAGGTTAAGCACTATTAACTACCTTGATGAGAGCAGTTAATTGATATTTGCCAAGATATTAACCTATGACAGAGCTGGTGTTGGCTTATTAACCTAATAT
>Ga0307513_10000104_pt1 | contig 119239 bp, 123 predicted proteins | sample 15_EM_MG_FD_202174 | JGI IMG/M metagenome (GOLD analysis project Ga0307513, IMG submission 202174) | Populus trichocarpa ectomycorrhiza microbial communities from riparian zone in the Pacific Northwest, United States - 15_EM | ecosystem: Host-associated > Plants > Roots > Unclassified...
CTCAGTTCCTCATCGACGTTGAGCTGCTGGAGCTGGAGATTTCTCGGTCAGTCGGTCTCTTGCAGCCGATGCACCACAGTGTCCCTTTGCCCCAGCATCTCCACCATACAAGCACCGCAGGTTGCCCGTAGTGAAGCGAAGGGACGCAGGCAGCGGGGTCGCCTTTTTCTTTGCTGACTTTCTTTTTGGCGACGCAAAAAGAAAGTGAGTTGCCGCCGGGCAACCCCCGGCTTGCTGGCAAACCGCAAATGCTGAAGACAAGGACGGCTTCGACAGGCTCAGCCCGAACGGTTTGCGCTCGCTATGAATTCAATAGCTACCCGAACCCGTAACACAAGGGTTAGAGCTACAAATGACTTACAGAATCCGCGTCTGGACCGCGACAGCAGCCGACTCAGCCTGCAAGCGCTGATACTTCTGCCAAAGCGTTTCACGGTCTTCGATGAACGCAGGATTGAGGGGTATGCAGGCCACCGGACAAACCTGCACGCATTGCGGCTCGTCGAAATGCCCAACGCATTCCGTGCACCGCTGCGGATCGATCTCGTAAATTTCCTTGCCCAGGTAAATTGCCTGGTTCGGGCACTCCGGCTCACACACGTCGCAGTTGATGCATTCGTCAGTGATCAGCAAGGCCATGCTCACATGCCTTTCTGTGCGCCCGCGGTGTGCGCCATCCGCAGCGCGGACGCCACGCCGGCGCTGACCATCTGGCTTACGTCGCCGCCCAGTTTGCTGATCTCACGCACCAGCGTGCTGCTGATGCATTGCACCGGTGCATCAGGCAACAGGAAGACAGTATCTACCTGGGGACGCAGCTTGCGGTTCATCGCCGCCATCTGGGCTTCGTAATCAAAATCGGTGAGGTTGCGCACACCGCGCACAACCGCCACCGCCTGCTGGGCCGCGCAAAAGTCCATGATCAGCCCGTCGAAAGGCAGCACGCTGACGTTGGCCATGCCCTGCGTTTCGTCCTGCACCTGCTGCAGACGCGTGTCCAGGCTGAACAATGTCTTTTTGTGATGCGCCACCGCGACGCCGATAACGAGCCGGTCAAACAGCCCCGCCGCGCGGCGCACGATATCCTGGTGCCCGAGCGTGAAAGGGTCAAAAGTGCCGGAATAAACCGCAATGCGGGTGCTGGTAGCCATGAACCAATTATGCCCGCCTGCCCTTGGAGCCGCGTAGCCCTGCCGCCTTCAGGGCTACGCGGTTGCGCTCTTGCGCACCAGCAGGTGAAAGTGCACCGCCCCGGCCTTGCCGCTGCGATGCAATTGCAACCCGTACTCGGCCAGTGCATCGTCAGACCAGGCCTGCGGCGCCTCCAGGTAGACATAACCAGGCTCGGCCACTACCTGTGCCGCCGCCTGGAGCGCGGGCTCGAACAGTGGCGAATCAAAGGGCGGGTCCAGAAACACCAGCTGCATGCTGGCGGGCGACGCCCGCCTCAGGGCAGCCAGGCCATCACCACGCTCAATTCTCACCATGTCCGCATGCAGTTTTGCCTGAAGCGCCTTGAGCTGGTCCACCAGGCCGGCGTCCTGCTCGCACAGCAGCACTTCGGCAGCGCCGCGCGAGGCAGCCTCCAGCCCCAGCGCGCCGGTGCCGGCAAACACGTCCATGCAGCGCCAGCCCGTCAGATCCTGGCCCAGCCAGTTGAACAGGGTCTCGCGCACGCGATCAGGCGTGGGACGCAGGCCGGGCTTGTTGGGCACGGGCAGTTTGCTGCGCTTGTACTGGCCGCCGATGATGCGGATTTCGCCCGGGGGCACGGACTTGCGGGCCACCACCTTGCCTGATTTCGGGCGTGGAGCAGTGCCCGGCGGGGCCTTGCCTGCAGCAGCTGGCGTGTACTTCATGGTTTGGTTCCTGGGGTCGCATCTCCCACCGGAGCGAGAACAGATCCGAGGATAACAGTCACCATTTTCTCCGGCTGCAGCTTGCGCGCAAAAGCGGCTCGCACATCGATGACGCTCACTTTGGCGATCCGGGCAGTCCAGGTGTCCAGGTAATCCAGCGGCAAATCGTTCCAGGCAATGTTGGCCAGGTTGCCAAGGAGTTTGCGGTTGCTGTCGATCAGCAGGGGAAAGCCGCCGATCAGGTTGCCCTTGGCCGCCTTGAGTTCAGCTTCGGTAGGTCCTTCAGCGACAAATTTCGCGAGCACCTGCTGCGCCACTGCAGTCGCCTGCGCAGCCTGGTCGGGACGCGTCTGCAGCCCGACGGTGAATGCCCCGGCATGCCGGCCCGGTGAAAAATAACTCGAGACGCTGTAACTCAGGCCGCGCTTTTCTCGCACCTCTTCGGTCAGCCGCGACACAAATCCCCCGCCGCCGAGAACGTAATTACCCAGCGTCAAGGCAAAGAAATCCGGGTCGTTGCGCTTGTAGCCGGGCTGACCCATGAGCACATGTGCCTGCGCCGAATCAAAGGGAATGTTCAAAGCCTGCGCACGTGTCAGCGGTGCCACTTCCGCGACCGCCGGCAAGGGTGGCGCTGCGGCGCAGTCAGCTTTCGGCAGGCGCGCGAGCAGGCCCGTCACCAGGGCGTCGGCCTGCACACGGCTCAGCGCACCCACGATGCTGACGCGGACATTGCATGGCGTGATGGAAGTCGCATGAAAGGCCCGCATGTCGGCCACGCTGATGCGGCTCAGGCTCGCTTCGGTGGTTTCGTGGCCGTAAGGATGGTCGCCATACACCGCTGCGGCAAAGGCGCGGCCGGCCAGATACGCCGGCCGGGTATGGGCCTCCCTGAGCTGGGCCACCAGCCGTTGCCGGTCGCGCTGCCAGATGGGGTCCGGGAAAGCCGGCTCGGCCATCTGCCGGGCTGCCAGCCGCACGGCCTGGTCCAGCAAATCCGGCTCGGTCAGGCTGCGCAATGAAAAACTGAAACGGTCGGTCCCCGCAGAGGCACTGAATTGCGCACCCAGATCGGCCCAGGCTTCGCCGAGCGCATTTTCATCGAGCGCCGGCTCACCGCTGCGTGCAGCCACACCCTTGGAAAGCAGGGAAGCCGTGGCACCGGCCAGGCCGGCCTGCGCGGCCGCTACGCGCCGGCTGCCGGCATCGAAATCGAGCTGCACATCGACCATGGCAATGGCCGGGCTTTCAATCAGGTAGACCCTGGCGCCGCCGGGCTGTGCCCACTGCTGCACAGGAATCGCAGCCAGCGAAAGTGCAGGATAAAAAAGGCCGAAAGCCCATATCAGTATTGCGCCGATAGCTCTTTTTTTAATAGCACTTGTCACATGAATTTCCACAAGAGTCGTTTGAGAAACACAAACCAGTCGGGCCGCGCTCAATGCCTGAGCCCTGCGGCAGGCGCCCTCCTGGCGCGGCCCGGGTCGGGAGGCTGCGGCAGCAAGGTGGCCAGCGTCAGCTGGTCGTCACTGAAGTAACGCGCAGCCACCGCCTGCACCTCGGCGCTGCTGATGCTGCGCAGCTGGCTGATCAGGCGCGAATCGGTATCGAGCGGCAGCCCGTTGATCCAGTAGGAACCCAGCTCACTCGCCTGGCTGAACACCGCATCAAGCTTGTAGGTTTCGCTGGCGATCCACTGGGTTTTGACGCGCTTGAGCTCGGCCTCGCTGACCCCCTCGCGGGCGATCAGCGCGACCTGCTGGCGCAAGGCGTCAGCCACCTGGGCTGCCGTCTTGCCGTCGGCAGGCACGCCGTCAAGCACGAACACCTGCGGCCCGCGGCCAATCAGCCCATTGGCCGCGCCGGCGCTGTCGGCCAGGCGCTGCTCGCCCTGGGTCAGGGCGCGATCCAGCCGCGCACCGCTGTAGCCGTCCAGCACGGCTGCCAGCACCGTCAGCGCCAGTGCGTCGCGGTTAAAGACCCCGACTGCGCTCTGGTCCGCTCCCGGCGGCTGCAGGCCGGGCACCTTGTAGATCAGGCTCACATAGGCTTGGCTCGCGGGGGCCTTGAAGTCGAGCTGGCGCAAACCGGTTTGTGCGGGCTCGATGCGCGGTCTGCGCACCGGCACCGGGCGCGCCGCAATGCGGCCATAGTATTTTTCGGCCAGGCGCCGCACCTGCTCGACGTCCACATCGCCGGCCACCACCACCGCCGCATTGGCGGGCACATACCAGCGCCGGTAAAACGAGCGTGCGTCATCGGGCGTCATGGCTTCGAGATCATTCATCCAGCCAACAACTGGTCGGCGGTAGGGAGAAGCCATGAAGGTGGTGGCATTCGCGGCTTCATACAGCAGGCCGCGCGGCGAGTCTTCGGTGCGCAGGCGGCGTTCTTCCTTGACAACCTCCAGCTCCCGCTTGAACTCGTCGTCGACCCACTGGTTGCGCGCAAAGCGGTCGGCTTCCAGGCGCATCACGTCCTCGAGCTTGTCCGAAGGTATCTGCTGGTAATAACCGGTGGCGTCACGGGTCGTGAACGCGTTTTCGCGCCCCCCCAATGCAGCAACGCGGCGTGAAAACTCGCCCGGTTTCATGTCGGGTGTTCCCTTGAACAGCATGTGTTCCAGCACATGGGCCACGCCAGTGTTGCCGTCCACCTCGTCCATGGAACCGACGCGAACCCAGAGCATGTGGGCTGCGGTGGGCGCACGCCGGTCGGTCTTGACAATAACTGTCATGCCGTTGGCAAGCTGGAATTGCGTCACCGGGGCAGCGGTCTGTGCCCACGCGGAAGCTGTCAGGAAAAGGCCGGGGAGGAGAGAAAGAACCGTGCGGTGAAGGGGTGCGGAAGCGCCGAAAAACATGCCCATGAAGTCCTGTGTGGTGTGTTTCATAGAATAGTGTGACTCCAAAGCACACCCAATGTTCAGCTTCTTCAAGAAAAAAAAGCCCGCTGCCTCGCCTGAGACCCTTCCGGCCGGCATCGGGCACCCTGCCCCGCCAGACACCGCGGCCCCCGTTGCCGGCAACCCGGAAGGCATGCCATCTGCAGCAGTGCAGCCCGGCGGTGGGCTGATCGGCAGCGCGCTGGTCACGCCGATCGCGATTCCCCTTCCCGGCGCCGTACCGGCCGAACGCGAGCGCTGGGTCAGCAAGCTCCGCTCGGGCCTGCACAAGACTGGCGCCAGCATTTCGGGCGTATTCACCGGCACCCGCATCGATGATGCGCTGTATGAAGACCTGGAGTCGGCCCTGCTGATGGCCGACACCGGCACCGGCGCCACCACCTACCTGCTCGACGAGGTCAAACGCCGCGTCAAGGACAGCGGCGTGACCCACCCGGTGGCCGTCAAGAACATCCTGACCGAGGTTCTGGCCCAGTTGCTCAAGCCGCTGGAACAGGCGCTGGTGATCGGCGAGTACAAACCGACCGTGATCATGGTGGCCGGCGTCAACGGCGCGGGCAAAACCACATCGATCGGCAAGCTCACGCGGCACCTCGCCAGCGAAGGCGCGTCGGTATTGCTGGCCGCGGCCGACACCTTCCGCGCCGCAGCACGCGAGCAACTCGAGGTCTGGGCCGACCGCAACATGGTGGAGATCGTCAGCCAGGAAGGCGGCGATCCGGCAGCGGTGAGCTTCGACGCCGTCAGTGCCGGCAAGGCACGCGGCAAGGATGTAGTGCTGGTAGACACCGCAGGCCGCCTGCCAACCCAGTTGCATCTGATGGAAGAGCTGCGCAAGATCAAGCGCGTGGTCGGCAAGGCCGATGTCACGGCACCGCATGAGGTGTTGCTGGTGATCGACGGCAACACCGGCCAGAACGCGCTGAGCCAGGTCAAGGCCTTTGACGACACGCTGCAGCTCACCGGCCTGGTCGTGACCAAACTCGACGGCACGGCCAAAGGCGGCGTGCTGGCGGCCATTGCACTGTGGGCGCGGGAGCGCGCCAGGAACTCCCCAAAGTTGCGGCCGGTGCCGGTGTATTTCATCGGCGTCGGTGAAAAACTGGAAGATCTCGAAACCTTCAACGCCCGGGAATTCGCGCAGGCCCTTCTGTCCTGAACGGCTGCTACGCGGTCAGGCCAGGCCCAGTCGCAGCAGCAACACGCCCAGCACCACGAACGCCACGATAAAAACAGTTTCGCCCAGCAGCATGGCAACCGGCCTCCAGCCAAGCTTGAGCAGGTCTTCGAAACTGGTCTTCACGCCGGCCGCGGCAATTGCTGTCACCAGCATCCAGCGCGAGGTATCGCCGGCAAGCTGGGCCATCGCCGGAGTGATGGTTCCCACGCTGGCCAGCATCACCAGCACCACAAAGGCCAGCAGGAAGCCGGGAACCAGCGGTACCTCTGTTTCCGGTGTCTTGACGGCCGGGTGATGGCGGTAGAGCACCGCAATGACCAGCACCACCGGCATCAGCAGCATCACGCGAAACAGCTTGACCAGTGTGGCGGTGTCGCCCGCCTGGGGGCCCAGCATCATGCCGGCGGCCACCACCTGGGCCACATCATGGATGGAGCCGCCCAGCACGATACCGGCCTGCGCTGGCGAAAGTCCCATGGCATTCAGGCTAAAGGGGTAGACCACCATGGCCACGGTCGACAGCACGGTGACGCCAACCACGGCCAGCAAGGTAAAGCGCTCGTTCTCGCGGGTCTGCGGCAGCACCGACGAGACGGCAAGTGCCGCTGAAGCTCCGCAGATTGCCACAGCGCTGCCGGTGAGCAGGCCCTGGTCGCGCGAGCAGCCCAGCCAGCGTGCCAGCACCAGCCCGAACACAATCGTCAGCAGCACCGCCAGCACCATCAGCACGCCGGTCTGCACGCCAAGCTCTGCCACCTGCGCAAACGTGATGCGCGCGCCCAGCAGGGCAACGCCGACACGCAGCACCGTGCGGCCACAGAAATTGATGCCCTGAACGGCCTTCGGATGGCCGTTCAGGAAATGGAAGGCCAGACCGATCAGCAGCGCGTACAGAAGCTGCGGCCCGCCGTAGTGTTCGGAGACAAAGGTGGCCGCCAGCGCAATCACCAGGCACACCAGCACGCCGGGGAAATACGAAGCCAGCCTGGCACGCCAGTGCGCCGTCACGATGATTGCATCCCGGTCACTTTCAGGTTTTTTTTGACAGCACACTCACGTAGTCATGTGCCTGGGTGTTGATGAACGAGACCCGGTACTCGACCGGCTTGTCGCCAAAGGTCAGCGCGAGACGGTGCACCTCCATGACCGGCGTGGCCGGTGCAACACCCAGTACCCGCGCCACGGCTTTGTCGGCGGCTGTCGCCCGGGCCCTCTCCTGGGCGCGCAGCACGGTGATGCCGAAGTCAGTCTGGTAAAGCGCATAAACGGTGCTGGGCCGCTCGACAAAACGCTTTTCCGTGAGATTGCGGAACATGGCGGCCGACAGCACCAGCCTGTCGTAGACCACCACGCGCCCGCGCAGCGACAGCTTGTTTTCCATGCGAAAAACCGCGTCACCGGGCTTGATGCGCAGGGCCCGGGCCTCGGCAGCGGTGGCCTGGTCGCGCATGAAACCGATACAGGTGATGTCCGGAAATTCCTGCTCGAGCGGCGGCCCTTCGTCTTCGGAATCCACGCGCGGCTCCACATGGAAAAACTGGAACATGAAACGGGCACGGTTGTGCGGCGCGACAAAGGTGCCCTTGCCCTGGCGCCGGACCAGCACATGCTCGTGCACGAGTTCGTCGACCGCATGGCGCAGCGTGCCTATGCTGACTTGCAGCGCAAGGGCCAGCGTGGCTTCGCTGGGCAGGGGTTTTCCCGGGCCGTAATGCCCGTCCTCGATGATTTTCTGCAGCTCGCGCCTGACCTGGCGGTACAGCGGCAGCGACTCGTCCGTCGGGGCTGCTTTCAGGGGAACTGTTCTGTTTTTGACCTGCACCGCGCCATTGGAACACCGCCAGCGAGTAACGCACAAGTCATTTATATGAGTTGATTGACAAGCCTTTTTCCGTGTCTAGACTAGCGGTTCGATTCAACTTCGGACCTCTGGAAAACCCAATGATTCATTTTGTATTACATGACGCCAAAGACACCGTGGCGGTCGTGGTGGTGGAAGGTGTGAAGTCGGGCACCGACATGACCGGCTGGATCATGGATGAAGACCGCATGATCAATGTCAAGGCGCAGCAGGACATCCCGATCGGCCACAAGGTGGCGCTCAAGGACATGGCTGTCGGCGACACCGTCTGGAAATATGGCATCGACATGGGCAAGGTTGTGGCCAACATCAAGGCCGGACAGCACGCCCACGTCCACAACATCAAGACAAAAAGATGGTGACCCCCTAAGCGGCCTGCGGCCGCCTCCCCCCAGGGGGCATCGCCAGTGGCCTGGCAAAGCCAGACCCACGGCGATCGCTGAAAAATAGTTCATCAAGGATCCATTCATGTCAGTCATCGATAAAAACACCACCTTCCTCGGATATCGCCGGGAAAACGGCCGTGTCGGCGTACGCAACCACGTCATCATTCTCCCGCTGGACGATTTGTCCAACGCTGCGGCCGAAGCCGTAGCCCACAACATCAAGGGCGCGATGGCGATTCCGCACCCTTATGGACGCCTGCAGTTCGGCGCTGACCTGGAGCTGCACTTTCGCACCCTGATAGGCGCGGGCTGCAATCCCAACGTCGCAGCTGTCGTGGTCATCGGCATTGAAGACAGCTGGACCAAAAAAGTGGTGGACGGCATCGCCACCACCGGCAAGCCGGTGGTGGGTTTCGGCATCGAGGGCCATGGCGACCACGAAACCATCATGCGGGCCTCCAAGGCAGCGCGCGAATATGCGCAATGGGCCAGCGAGAAGCAGCGCGAGGTGTGCCCCATCTCCGAGCTGTGGGTCTCCACCAAATGCGGCGAATCGGACACCACCTCCGGCTGCGGCGCCAACCCAACGGTCGGCAACGCCTTCGACAAGCTGCATCCCCTGGGCACCTACCTGTGTTTCGGTGAAACCACGGAGCTCACCGGCGGTGAAAAAATCGTCGCCGACCGCTGCGCCACCGATGCGATCCGCGAACAGTTCATGTTCATGTTCAACCGCTACCAGGCCGTGATCGACCGCCACAAGACCAGCGACCTGTCCGACTCGCAGCCGACCAAAGGCAACATTGCCGGCGGCTTGACCACCATCGAGGAAAAAGCGCTTGGCAACATCCAGAAAATCGGCAAGAAATGCACGGTGGATGGTGTGATCGACAAGGCCGAGATGCCGACACATCCGGGCCTCTGGTTCATGGACTCGTCGAGCGCCGCCGCTGAAATGGTAACGCTGTGCGCTGCCTCCGGCTACGCCGTGCACTTCTTCCCCACCGGCCAGGGCAATGTGATCGGCAACGCCATTGTCCCGGTCATAAAGATCTGCTCCAACCCGCGCACCGTGCGCCTGATGAGCGAACACATCGACGTCGACACCTCGGGGCTGCTGCAGCGCGAGATCACGCTGGACCAGGCCGGCGACCAGCTGCTGGAGAACATGCTGCGCACCGCCAACGGGCGCCTGACGGCTGCCGAGGCACTGGGTCACCGGGAATTCGTCTTGACCCGCCTGTTCGAAAGCGCCTAGCGATGTCGGCCCCCACGCTTGTCGCTTCGCGTACTTCGCTGCCCCCCGGGGGGGCGCTGCGCCGGCGGCCCGGCGGAGCCGGTTCCGCGCCCCCGGCTGGCGAAGAAGGTTCTCCCGCGCTTGTCGCTTCGCACACTGATCGGCGCACTCTGTCATGACGATCCGCACGCGCATCGTTATCAGCGAATTCATGGATGAGCGCGCGGTCGCGCAGCTGGCGGCTGCGCATGATGTCCTGTACGACCCGCTGCTGGTAGACGACATGCCCCGGCTCATCACCGAAGCGCGGGAGGCCGGGGTGTTGATCGTGCGCAACCGCACGCAGGTGCGCGACGCCTTGCTGGCCGCGCTCGGGAAATGCAAGGTGGTCGGCCGGCTGGGTGTGGGCCTGGACAATATTGATGTCGGTGACTGCGAAGCCAGGGGCATCGAAGTCATTCCTGCCACTGGTGCCAACGCCCTGAGCGTGGCCGAATATGTGATTGCGAGCAGCATGCTGCTGCTGCGCGGTGCCTTTGCCTCGACACCCGCCGTGGCCAGTGGCCAGTGGCCGCGTGCTGCCCTGAGCAACGGCCGGGAGACGGCGGGCCGGACTCTGGGCATCATCGGTTTCGGATCCATCGGACAGACCACAGCGCGCCTGGCGCAGGGCCTGGGCATGAAGGTCATCGCCTTCGATGCCATGCTGAACCCCGGTGCAGCAGTGTTCGCCTCAACCGGGGTCGAGTTCGCGTCTCTCGACGCGCTCGTCGGCGAGGCAGACGTCGTCACCCTGCATGTTCCCCTGGCAGACAGCACGCGCGGCCTGTTCCATGCCGCGCGTATTGCGGCGATGAAAAAGGGCGCGGTGCTCATCAACACCTCGCGCGGCCACATCGTGGACCTGCCGGCTGTCGCGGCTGCGCTACGGTCTGGCCATCTGGGCGGCGCCGCCATCGATGTTTTCGACATGGAACCCCTGCCCGCCGACATATCACTGCAGAATTGCCCTAACCTGCTCCTGAGCCCCCACATCTCCGGCGTCAGCCTGGAGGCCAACGAACGGGTGTCTTTCATGATTGCCAACAAGGTGCTGGAGCGTCTGAAGTAATGGCCCAACTGTCTATCGAGGACGCCAGCCGGCTGGCGGTCGGCGCGCTGCGCCGTGCCGGCGCAGGTGAAGCCATGGCAATTAGCACCGCACGGGCGCTGGTGCGCGCGGAGGCGCAGGGCCTGGCTTCGCACGGTCTGAGCCGCGTGCCCCAATACGCCACCCACCTGCGCAACGGCCGGGCCAGGGGCAGTGCCATACCGGCAGTGACACGGCACAAGGGCGCGGCCATCCTGGTCGATGCCGGCCAGGGCTTGGCTTTTCCGGCCTGCGATCTTGCCATCTCGACCGCCATCACCGCAGCGCAGACCCTGGGCGTATGTTTTGCCGGCGTGACCAACAGCCACCACTGCGGTGTGCTGGTGGACCACCTGCGTGCGGTGGCCGATGCGGGCATGGTCGGGCTCGGCTTTGCCAATTCACCGGCGGCCATGCCGGCGGCTGGCGGCAAACATCCCATATTCGGCACCAACCCCATTGCAGCCGCCTTTCCGCGTAGAAACGCCGACCCGCTGCTGATCGACCTCTCGCTCAGCGAAGTCGCACGCGGCAAGCTGATGGTCGCGGCCAAGGAGGGCCGGGCCATTCCGCTGGGCTGGGCGCTGGACAGCCAGGGCCAGCCGACCACCGACCCGAACGCCGGGCTGGCCGGCTCCATGTTGCCGCTGGGCGCCGCCAGCAGTCCCAAGGGCGCCATGCTGGCGCTGATCGTCGAACTCCTGGTCACAGCCGTAATCGGCGCGCAGTTCGGTTTCGAAGCCTCCTCCTTTTTTGTCGAGGAAGGCAATGCGCCGCGCATCGGCCAGGCTTTTATCGTGATCGATCCCGGTGCGCTGTCCGGCCAGGACGTGTACTACGAACGCATGGAAACGCTGGTCAGCGAAATGCTGATCGATGACGGGGTGCGCCTGGCAGGCGCCCGAAGAACAAGCCTTGAAGAAAAGGCAAGAATTTCAGGACTGACGATTCCGGATGCACTGAAAGACCAGCTCGACAGGCTGGCCGCATAACCCGCCGGAGCTGCATGGGTCATCCCACGCGGCAAAGGCGGATTCGATGAAAAAAGGCAACCATGGAGAAAGACATGAAACGTCGAGACATCGTATTGGCTTCCGCTGGCGCTACCCTGAGCGCGCTACCTGCCTGGGCTCAGGCTCCCAGCTTTCCAAAGCCGGGAAGCACGATCAAATATGTCGTGCCCTTCGCACCCGGTGGTCTGACGGACGTCATGGCCCGCACCGTGGCACAAAAACTCACCGAGGCGTGGAAGGTTTCGGTCATTGTGGAAAACAAGGCCGGCGGCAACGCGCAGATCGGTGCCGAGCAGGTAGCCAAATCGACACCCGACGGCAATAGCCTGCTGGCCATCACCCTCACGCATGCAGCTAATGTTTCACTATTTCCGAAAGCGCCTTACAGCCTGACCAGGGACCTGCGCCCCGTCGCGCTGCTGGCGGGCTCGCCCATGCTGGTGGTCGTGCCTACGGGCAGCCCGATCAAGGACTTCAAGGACCTGATGGCGATCGCGAAGAGCAAGCAGCTCAACGCAGGCTCCAGCGGCAACGGCACGCCGCCGCACCTGACCATGGCGCTGTTCAACGACCTGAACAAAACGCAGATGACGCATATCCCCTACAAGGGCGGTGCACCCTCCATGACCGACCTCATTGGTGGCCAGCTTGATGTGATTTTTTCCAACTTCCCGGAATCGATTGCGCACGTCAAGGGCGGCAAGCTGCGCGCACTGGCGATATGCGGCCTGAGCCGCCACCCCATGGTGCCCGACGTGCCGACCGCGATGGAGTCCGGCATGCCCGGCCTGTATGTTGAAAACTGGACCGCAGCGATGATCCAGGCCCAGACACCGGATGCCATCGTCGATCGTTACTCGCGCGAAATGATCAAGATCATGTTCAGCGCCGAGGTGGAGGAGCGCGCCAAGCAGCAGGGGTTTCGTGTCACGCCCAAGGGCGCCACCGAGTTCGCTGTCTTTCTCAAGAGCGAAATCGAACGCTGGAGCCGCATCATCCGGACCGCGAAAATCACGGCCACCTGATTGGGAACCGGTTCGCGCTTTTGTACTACTTTGGAGGGAGAGGGATGCAGTAGTTCCCCTGCTTTCGCAAACAGCCTCCCTCCATTAAAGTGCTTCTGTAGCCGGGAGCGTATCGACTCCCATGCTGGAGGCACCATGAACCACACCACCACATCCACCGCTTCTGACGGCATACGCCAGGTCGATCGCCTGCTTGCCCACTATGGCGAGAGCCACCAGAACCCCAAGAACGAACTCATTCATTTCATTGCCATTCCGCTGATCATGCTCAGCCTGCTCGGCATGATGTTTACGCTGCAGCCCTATCTTGCCTATGCCTTTATCGCTGCCAGCATGGTGTACTACCTGAGGCTGTCGCTGGTCTTTTTCGGCGCCATGGTCGTGTGGTCGGCCATCCTGCTCGCGCTGGTGCATGCCATGGGTGATCTTCTGTTCCCCGTGTCGGTCGCGATTTTTGTCGGCGCCTGGATCCTGCAGTTTGTAGGCCACAAGCTGGAAGGCAAAAAACCCTCTTTTTTCGAGGACATCCAGTACCTCTGGGTGGGACCGCTGTTTGTGCTGAGCAAGCTGTTCGGCAAGCTCGGCATTCACTGGTAAATCCGGGCGCCCGGGTTGAATACCCGGCCTTCGCCCGCAGCTAGGTCTTTCTGACTCTTACGGGAATTGCCACGTGCCCAGCTTCATTAGCCGCATTCTTCGTTTCATCCTGCGCCTGACCCTCTGGACGTTCGCCGCGATCTTTGCGGCGAGCCTGCTGGTGGCCAGCCTCATCCTGCTGGCGTTCGGACTGCTGCGCTCACTGCTCACCGGCCAGAAACCCAAACCTGTCGTGTTTGGGCGTTTCCAGCGCTTTGCCACCCAGCCCTCCTGGCCGGGAACCCGTGCGCGTGAGGCTGCGCCCACCCGCAGCGGCGACGTCGTGGATGTGGAAGTGCGCGAAATCCGCGACGACAAACCCCGTTCCTGAACCACTGGCGGCGCTGGCCATGGCGCGCAGTTGCCGCGCCTGGCAACGCATTCCCCGTCTCCAGCTCGCTCAAAATGCAGGTTTACACAGCTTGAGGGTCTTTTAATCTCTATTTTCATATACGATATATCGTCTTCCATTCCTGAAATCCCCCCATGTTGCCCTGGCTCACCGAATCTTCTGCCGACCGCTTGAACGACGTGCGTGACACCTCGCTGGCCAAGCTCGTGAAAAGCGACATGCTGGCGCTGATCCTGCGCGGGGTACTGACACCCGGCCAGCGCATCAACGAGCCCGATGTGGCCGCCCGCCTAGGCGTGTCCCGCGTACCGGTGCGCGAAGCCCTGCGCGAACTGGAGAGTTCCGGCCTGGTGGTGGCACGAAAACATTCGGGCGTGTTTGTGCGCCAGCTCGACGCACCTGAAATTCGCGACCTGTACCAGATACGCGGCCTGCTCGACGGGTTTGCCGGCCGCCAGGCAGCACTGTTGCCGGAGGATCGCCGGGCCGTGCTGCTGGCGCTGCTCGACGACTCCGTCCTCGCCATGACAGACGCCGCTGCCAAACACGAGGTGCAGCGTTACTACGGTGAAAACCTGCATTTTCACTGGGCCATCATCGAGGCGGCCGGCAACCGGACCCTGACCGAAACCTACCGCGGCATTGTGCAGAAGCTGCACCTGTCGCGCCTGAAAAACCTGTCGCACGATATCGGTATGCAAGCCTCGATCGCCGAGCATGCGGACATCGTCCTGGCCCTGCGCCAGGGCGACCCGCTGCGCTGCGAAGCACTGATGGCCCACCACGTCGGCGACGCCTACTTGCGCCTGGTGGACGCCACACCGGCCATGGCCGGCACCAGGGCCTGATCTCGCCTTCACCCCAAAAATCCAACGGAGACAACACCATGAAACGACGCACACTGCTGTACGCGACCCCCGCCCTGCTGGGCGCCCCCAGCCTGCTGCTGGCCCAGGCAGGCTTTCCAAACAAACCCATCCGTTACATCGTGCCGGTGTCCGCCGGCGGCGGCAGTGACATGGTAGGCCGCACCCTGACCGAACGCTGGGGCGCCCTGCTCAAACAAAGCTTCATCGTTGACAACCAGAGCGGCGGCGGCGGCGTGATCGCCTGCCAGGCCACGGCGCGCGCCGCGCCCGACGGCTACACGCTGCTGCAGGGCTATGTGGCCACCCACGGCACCAGCCCGGCCACACGCAAGCTGCCGTACGACCCGCTCAAGGACTTCACGCCGATCGGCATGATTGGCGGCACGCCCAATGTGCTGGTGGTCAACGCCGCCCTGCCGGTCAACAACGTCAGGGAGTTCATCGACTACCTGAAGAAAAATCCCGGCAAGGTCAGCTACGGTTCAGCCGGTGCCGGCTCGCTGACCCACCTGACCATGGAGCTGTTCAAGCAGCAGGTCAACTCCTTCATGGTGCACATTCCCTACCGCGGCATTGCACCGGCCTTCACCGACCTGATCGGCGGGCAGACCCAGGCCATGTTCCCCGGCCTGGCCGCGGCGGTGCCGCACATCCGCTCCGGCCGCGTTCGGCCGCTGGCCGTGACCGGCCTGCAGCGCCACCCGCAGTTCAAGGACGTGCCAACGCTGGACGAGTCCGGCTTCAAGGGTTTTGACGCCCAGCAGTGGTATGGCGTGGTCGGCCCCGCCGGCATGCCGGCGGCGATTGTCAAACAGCTCAATGACACCCTGGCCGCCGTGCTGAAGGCGCCCGACCTGCGTGAAAAACTCTCGGTGGAAGCGGTCGAACCCATCGTCATGACACCCGAGCAGTTCGGCGCGTTCATGCGCACAGACATTGCCCGCTGGACCAAACTCGCGCGCGAACGCGGCATCCAGCTCGACAGCTGAGTTTCACATATAAAAAGTTCCTGCAGCCCTTACCCTGCGGGCGTAAACAGCTCCTTTATTCATAGCATTTATCCACCCTCTGGCAGCTTGCTGCCGAAAGACACCATGGCCCGCAATACCCAGGTCGCCGCCGACCACAACGCCCCTCCCGTCACCCAGATCCTGGCGCAGCACGTTGCCGCCCACCCCGGCTACCTGGCCGGTGGCTGGAGCGCTGCGGTTGACCACGAGGCGCACCGCACCTTCATGAACTGGCTGGGTTGTGCCGTCGGTGCCGCCCACCATGAGGCAGCCGATGCAGCGCTGGCCGCGGTGCAGGTGCTGCAGCCCGCGGCCCAAGCCAGCGTGCTGGGCCGCGCGGGAAAAGTCGACATGGCGAGTGCCGCGTTGATCAACGGCATCACCTCGCACACCTTCGACTTCGACGACACGCACCTGAAAACCATCATCCACCCGGCCGGCCCGGTCGCTTCTGCCGTGCTGGCGCTGGCCGAACACACCGGCGCGTCAGGTCGCGACGTGATCGATGCTCTTGTGCTGGGCATCGACGTGTCCTGCCGTGTCGGCAACGCGATGTACCCCGAGCACTACGACCGCGGCTGGCACATCACCGGTTCCACCGGCACGCTGGGAGCGGCCGCCGCCTGCGCCCGCCTGCTCAAGCTGGATGTGCAAAAAACCGCGATGGCGCTGGGCATCGCTGCCTCGCAGCCCGTCGGCATGCGCGAGCAGTTCGGCACCATGACCAAGCCTTTCCACCCCGGCGGCGCAGCCCGTGCAGGCCTGATGTCGGCCCTGCTGGCGCAGCACGGCTACACCGCCAGCCCGAAAGCACTGGAAGCGCCGCGCGGCATGATGCAGACGGTTTCGACTAAAAACGACTGGAGCGAAATCACCGGTGAACTGGGCCAGCGTTTCGAAATATCGTTCAACAGCTACAAGCCCTTTGCCTGCGGCATCGTGATCCACCCCAGCATCGACGCCTGCGCCCAGCTGCGCGCGCAGGGTGTCACACCGGCACAGGTGGAACGCATCGAACTCAAGGTGCATTCGCTGGTGCTGGAACTCACCGGCAAGAAGGAACCCGCCGACGGCCTGCAGGCCAAGTTCAGTGTCTACCACGGCTGTGCTGCCGGGCTGACGTTTGGCCGGGCAGCAGAAGAAGAGTTCTCTGACGAAGTGGTGAACCGCGCCGACATGGTGGCGCTGCGCCGCAAGGTGGTGGCCACGGTGGACGATTCCATCGATGAGGCCAGCGCCGACGTGACTGCCGTGCTCACCGACGGCCGCCGCGTCCACGTGTTTGTCGAACACGCCATCGGCTCACTGCGGAACCCGATGACGGATGCCATGCTGGAAGCCAAATTCCACGGCCTGTCGGATGCGGTGCTTGGCGCGGCCAAAACCACGAACCTCATTCAGGCCTGCTGGGCTGTCGGCGAGTCCGCAGACCTGCGGGCATTGACGGCGCTGGCACGGCCATGAGCAGCGCCAGGCCCCGCATCGTCGTCCTCGACGACACAGAACGCGCGCTGCGGCGCCTGGTCGACTGGAGCGGCATTGACGCCCAGGCCGAGGTCACCGTCCACCACGCGCCGCTGACCGGCGTCGCGCTGGTCGATGCGCTGAAAGATGCCGACGCCATCGTGCTGATGCGCGACCGCACGCCCTTTGACGCCAGCCTGCTAGCCCGGCTACCGAAACTGCGCTACCTGGTTTTCACCGGCACCCGCAATGCCAGGCTGGACCTGGCGGCACTCACTGCGCGCGGCATTCCTGTCAGCTGCACCGAGTTCGGGCCCTCGAAAGACAGCACCTGTGAACTGACCTGGACCGCCATCCTCGCCACCACCAAGCAGCTGGACAGCCACACCGCCAGGCTCAAGGCTGGCTCGTGGCGCAGCGACTCAGCCCTGCCCCTGCCCGGCACGCTGGCCGGGCAGCGCCTGGGCGTGATCGGCCTGGGTGAAATCGGCGGGCGCGTTGCGCGGGTCGGCAAGGCGCTGGGAATGGACGTCGTGGCCTGGAGCCCGCGCATGACGGCCGAGCGCGCCGCCGAACAAGGCGTCGGCTTTCTGCCGCTGGAAGAGCTGCTGACCACCTCGCGCGTGGTCAGCCTGCACCTGGTCGTGCTACCAGCGACCCGGCACCTGATGAATGCCGAACGACTGGGCCTGATGCAGCCCGGTAGCCTGCTGGTCAATACTTCCCGCTCGGAGCTGATCGACACCCCGGCCCTGATCCGGGCCTTGAAGCTGGGCCGGCCCGGTTTTGCCGCCCTGGACGTGTTCGAGACGGAGCCGCTGCCGCTGGACGACCCGCTGCGCAGCTTGCCCAATGTCCTGCTGACGCCGCACCTGGGTTTTATCACCGAACCGGTGTTCCGGCGTTTTGCCGAAGGAGTCACGGAGTGCCTGCTGGCCTGGCTGGCCGGGCTGCCGCTGGTCCGGGCCGTGGCACCTGCGGCCTGAGCCGCTCTGGGCGTTGAAGCCGCCGGTGATATTGTGCTATTTATTTTATAGCTATCAATGACCAGCCCTATTGGGTTTTATGGTCATTTGACCCCCTGTTTTCGGGGGTCACCCTGTCACATCTTTCCGGCCCTGACAGGGGGATACGCAGCCTGTCTTTTGGGGGTGCAAACAGGGATTTTTGACGCCCCCACTCCCAGCTTTTGGCCTACAGGGCCGGTGGAACTAAAGCGGAGAATGGGACACAAACTAGGGTAATTACCAATTAGCCGTACCCTATCAAAGCCATTGAACCTATTGCTTAGCACTCCCTCCAACAGAGTGCTAATATTGCCTTCAGAAAAGGAGTCTTGCTCTATGTCCTATGCACTGTCCCCTCAAGTGGCCCCCGCAACAACCCAGTTGGCCGCTGCCAATCCGTGGTCGCTGCTGCCACCGCTGGGCAATCTGGATGCCTATATTTCGGCGGTCAACCGCCTGCCCATGCTCACACTGGAGCAGGAGCAGGAGTTCGCTCGCAAACTCAAGGACGAGAACGATCTGGATGCAGCCGGTAAGTTAGTGCTCTCCCACTTGCGTCTGGTGGTAGCCACCTCGCGCAAGTACCTGGGCTATGGTCTGCCCCATGCCGACCTGATCCAGGAAGGCAACATCGGCCTGATGAAAGCCGTCAAGCGTTTTGACCCGGACCAGGGCGTACGTCTGGTCAGCTATGCGCTGCACTGGATCAAGGCCGAGATGCATGAGTACATCCTGAAGAACTGGCGCATGGTCAAGGTGGCAACCACCAAGGCGCAGCGCAAGCTGTTTTTCAACCTGCGCTCGATGAAACAGGGCTTCAAGGACGACGCCGATGTGGCAACACACCGCGACACGTTGACCGAAAGCCAGATCGATTCGATGGCCAGGACGCTGAACGTCAAGCGCGAGGAAGTCATCGAGATGGAGCAGCGCATGTCCGGCGGCGACGTGCTGCTGGACCCAAGCCCAAGTGACGACGGCGAAGACGCTTTTGGCCCGATCGCCTACCTGTCGGACGCGACCCAGGAACCGACCCAACTGATGGAGTCGCGCCAGCGCGACTACCTGGCCAGCGACGGCATCACGACCGCACTGGAAGGCCTGGACGACCGCTCGCGCCGCATCGTCGAGGAACGCTGGCTCAAGGTCAACGACGACGGATCAGGCGGCATGACGCTGCATGACCTGGCGGCGGAGTACAAGGTCAGCGCCGAACGCATTCGCCAGATCGAAGTGGCGGCCATGAAAAAAATGAAAAAGGTCCTCGCGGCCTACGCCTGACGCCTTGGCGGCAATGCCGCGAAAGCGGCTGTTGCCCAAAGCCTGCATACGACCATCGTGTGCAGGCTTTTTTTTTGCCTCTCGCCTGCTGCCGCACAGCCAGAGGCGTGCCGCTTCAGTTGTTCTTGATGAGCAGGCGGATGTCGGAGGCCAGCGCCGCAGCGCCACTGCCGTAGCGGCTGTACAGGCGAACCCGGCCTTGCGGATCGAAGATGTAGCTGCCGGCCGAATGGTCCAGCGTGTAGCTGCCGGGCGTCTTCCCTTCGACCTTCTTGTAGAAAATCTTGAAATCCCTCGCCACTTGCGGCAGCTTGTCGAGCTCGGGGCGAAGCGCCAGGAAGGTCGGATCAAAATTACCCATGTAGGCCTTCAGCACTTCCTGCGTGTCGCGCTCCGGGTCCACCGTGACAAACAGGCCCTGCAACCGTTCACCATCGCTGCCGAGCAGTTTTTTGATCTCGGCAAGTTCAGCCATCGAGGTCGGGCACACATCGGGACACTGGGTGTACCCGAAAAACACGACCACCACCTTGCCCTGGAAGTCCTTGATGCTGCGCGGCTGGCCGTTGTGGTCGGTCAGGGCAAAGTCGCGCGCATAGTCGGCGCCCGTGATGTCGATGCTGGCGAACTGCGGTTTCTCTCCGGAGCATGCATTCAAAAGGCCTGCAACCCCGAGCAGCAAAGCACCACCAGCCATCAATTTAAGAGTGCTCCGCTTGCCGGCAAACGTGGAGGGAACGGGAAGAACGGGAGGCGTGTTCATACGAGGTAATGGTCCAGCAGCAGCGCTGCAAACAAGACAGACAGGTGGATCAGCGAGAAGCGGAAGGTCTTGCGCGCCAATGCGTCGGAATAATTGCGCCACAGGCGCCAGCCGTACCAGCTGAAACCCACGCTCAGGCCAATCGCCACCACCAGGTAAAGCCAGCCGCTCATCTTGAACACAAAGGGCATCAGGCAGGCGGCAAACAGCACCAGCGTGTACAGAAACACCTGCAGGCGCGTGAACGCGTTGCCGTGGGTGACCGGCAGCATGGGCAGGCCGGACTTGCGGTAGTCTTCGACGCGGTACAGCGCCAGCGCCCAGAAGTGCGGCGGCGTCCACAGGAAAATGATCAGGAAAAGAATCAGCGCCTCCGGGCTGACGCTGCCGGTCATGGCGGCCCAGCCCAGCACCGGCGGCATCGCACCCGAGGCGCCGCCGATCACGATGTTCTGCGGGGTCAAGGGTTTGAGGATCACGGTGTAGACCACCGCGTAACCGACAAAGGTGGCGAAGGTCAGCCACATGGTCAGGGGGTTGACCCAGACGTACAGGATCCAGGAGCCGATGGCACACAGCACGGTGGAAAACGCCAGGGTCAGCGGATTGCTGATCTGGCCCTGCGCGGTGGCACGCCACGCGGTGCGCTTCATCTTCGAATCAATCTGCTGCTCGACCAGGCAGTTGAAGGCCGCCGCGGCGCCTGCCACCAGCCAGATGCCGGCGCAGGCCACGGCCGCCAGCTTCACATCGGCCCAGCCCGGCACACCGGGTACCGCCAGCACCATGCCGATCAGCGCGCAGAACACAATCAGCTGCACCACGCGCGGCTTGGTCAGCGCGTAGAACTGTGCGAATTTGGAAGGCACAAAAGGAGTGGCCGCGACGGAAGCGGAAGAGTCGGAGGGATTCATAAGGTGGAAGCCCTCAATTTTGACGCACTTGCCGGTACCGGGGCGCGTTGGCTGGAAAAAAGCGCACCGGTCAGCACCACCACCAGCGCGGCTGCACCGCCGGTGTGCGAGAGCGCAGCGACCATCGGCCAACCCAGCACGACATTGCTCAGGCCGGTCGCGAACTGCCACAGCGCCAGTGCCCCCATCCACACCGCATGGGAACGCATGCCGGGGACATGGCGCAGCCGTGCGGCCAGCAGCAGCAGGGCAGCAAACACCACATACGCGGTGAGCCGGTGCACATAGTGAATGGCCGTCAAGGCCTGGAAGCTGATGTTGTTGCCGTCCAGACCCGCGCCCAACGCCCGCCAGAAAGTGAAGCCCTCCCTGAAGTCCATCGCCGGCCAGAGGCTGCCCTGGCAGGCCGGAAAATCTGTGCAGGCCAGTACCGCATAGTTGGTGCTGACCCAGCCACCGAGCGCGATCTGCAACCACAACAGGGCAAAGGTGGTCACCAGCAGCAGCCAGGTAGCAGCGGGCAGGGAAACCGGCAAGGACTCCCCTTGCGTCTGCGCATAACGCACGGCCTGGGCACGCAGCAAGGCGAGCAGGATCAGCCCCCCCAACAGATGCAGGGTGACGATCAGCGGAAACAGTTTCATCGTGACAGTCAGTGCGCCAAAAGCGCCCTGGATGCACACCCAGACAAGCGTCCACGCCGGCCACCACGCAGAAATAGTGCCCCCACGCTTTTCACTGCGTGTAATACGCTGCCCCCCGAGGGGGCCGCTGCGCCTGCGGCCCGGCAAAGCCGGTTCCGCGGCCCCTGCTGGGCTGGAGCCCTTCTGCGCACGACCTTCAAGCCAGGTGGCCACGGCCAGCGTCAGGATCAATACACCCACACCGGTCGCCAGATAGCGGTGGATCATTTCCACCCAGGCCTTGGAATGCGTGACCGGCCCACTGGGCATGGCAGCCTGTGCAGCGCTGATGGGCTGCTGCGCGCCCACGGGACTGGCATGGCCATAACAGCCGGGCCAGTCGGGGCAGCCGAGGCCAGAGTCGGTCAGACGTGTGAATGCGCCGAACAGCACCAGGTCAAAAGTCAGGAAGAGGGTCACCAGCGTGAGCACGCGCAGGCGCCGTGCCATGGGCTGGTTCTTGTTGCGCAGCCAGACCCAGGCCAGCGCGCCCAGTGCCAGCGCCAAGCCCGTAGCCATCAGGCGAATCGCCGGGCTGAGGTTGTAGAGATCTTGCGTGTCCATGTTCAACAAAAGTCGGTTATCGCGGGTTCCCAGACCAGCAGGGGCCGCGGGTCCGGCTCCGCCGGCCAGCAGGCGCAGCAGCCCCCGAGGGGCTGGAGCCTGCGGCTCCAAACCTGCTTGTGCAGGTTTGGACAGGCGACAGAGGCGACGCGTCTCGCGAGCCGCGGCCTGCAAGGCCTCGCGCATTACACGCAGCCGAAGGCGCAGTGAAAAGCGTGGGGGTCATCTTCCCGCCTTGTCCCAGGAACTCGAGGCACGCATCAGGCGTTCGAGGTCACGCTTGGCTTTGGCGGCACCGGCAACGTCCATGTGGGCAGGAAAACGCATCATCCAGTTGCCGAGCGGATCGACCACATACAAATGGTCCGCCAGCACCTGGCCGGGGGCCGCCTGCAGCCATTGCTCCAGGCCGGCGACGCGCAGGACGGTGGCGCCCTGCAGCGCAGCTTCGAGTGCGTCCGGAATGGCGGCGCTGTCGCTGACCAGCCAGACCCGGTCCAGCCGGTCTTTTTCGCGGCCCAGCGACTCGCGCAGCTGGCGCTGGAAATACAGATGCTGCTGGCAGGCGCTGTCGCAGGCACCGCCCGCCACGCTGACCAGCAGCCATTGGCCCTTGAGCGACGCCAGCTCGACACGGCTGCCGTCAGGTGCCGCAGCAGGCAGTGCCGGCAAGGGACGTTGGGGATCCACCAGCTCGCCGTAATTGCGCCGGCCTTCGGGACGGATCACGTAATAGGTGAAGTACGAGGCAATCACCGGGGCCGCGCAGACCAGCAGCACAGCCAGCATTTTCCAGCGGCCCCTCCGGGTGTCCGGAGCCCGCGCAACAGCGTCTGCGTCAAGTTGAGGCATGGCGTGCACTGTGAGGCCCAGGGGTTGGTCCTGGCCGGCTGTTGTGGCGTGACCGGCGGGAGACAGGGAAGGATCGGGCTGTGGAGTTTGCACGTTGAAATCGCACTTCAGGGTTGGGGACGTGATGAAGGCCGTATCTTGCGGCGCGGGGAAATCAGCTGGAACCAGACATACAGCCCCATGACCAGCGCGCACAGGCCGAACCACTGGAAGGCATAACCGTAATGTTTGTCGACACCCAGCGTGGGCTCCGGCCAGTCACGCAGCAGGCCTTCGCTGGCCGGACCCGTCTGCAGCAACGAGGCAGGCAGCAGAGGCTGGCCGATTTCAGCGCTGAAGGCAGCGACGTCGAGATTTTGCCGGATGCGGCCACTCTGCACGCCCGCGAACTCGTATAGCTTGGACGGCGGCGGGGCCATGCGGCCGGCAACGCTGACCAGGCCGGTCGGCGTTGAGACAGCAGGCAGGCGGGTCCGGTCATTGAAGTTCCGCGGGACCCAGCCACGCTGCACCAGCAGCCACGGGCGGCCGCCCTCCAGCGCCAACGGCGTCACCACCCAAAAACCGGGCTTGCCGTCCATGGGCCGGTTGTCCAGGTACACGGTGTGCGCCTCCTGCCAGACACCTTGCAGCGACACTTGCCGGTACGTCACATTTGCTATATTTTTTATAGCAAACAATGCCCGGTTATCAAGGGGAGGAAGCCGTTTTTGATCCTCAATCGCAGCCTGCAGCGCGATCTTGTCGGCGGCCCGGTGCCGTTGCCATTGCCCGAGTGAAAAGGTCAGGGCTGCCGTCAACACGGCGGCCACGGTCACCACCCAAAAACGGAGCCTGGGCCGGGCTGAATTCATGCGCGGATAATCCTGCTCATGACCTACCTCGTAGCACTCGCATTTTTGGCCATCATCGCCAGCCTCGGATCAGCGCTTTTTTTCATGCTGAAAGGCGGCGGCAGCAGCAAAGCAAAAAGCGGCAGAAACATGGCTCGCGCGCTGGCCTTTCGCGTCGGCTTTTCAATCCTGCTTTTTGTCTGCATCCTGATTGCCTGGAAGATGGGTTACATACAGCCGACCGGGATTCCGGCCGGCAAATAAAAAAGACCGCAGCAGCGGCCTCTACTCAAATCGGCGTAGCGAGAGCTTGTCAGCCGAGGCGCGGGTGGCCGGAAACCGGAGTGGACTTCAGGTCCATGAAGATTTCCGGACGAGCCCCGCAACGACGGATCACAAGCTCGCAGTAGCCGTCACATCCAGTAAACAAGGATGTAGAGGCCCAGCCACACCACGTCCACAAAGTGCCAGTACCAGGCGGCACCTTCAAACCCGAAGTGGCGATCTGCAGTGAAGTGGCCCTTCTGCAGGCGCAACGTGATGAACAGCAGCATCAGCATGCCGACAAACACGTGGAAGCCGTGGAAGCCTGTCAGCATGAAAAAGGTCGAGCCGTACACACCGGACGAGAGCTTCAGGTTCAGGTCGTTGTAGGCATGGAAGTACTCATACCCCTGCACGCCCAGGAAGGTGATGCCCAGCAGCACCGTGATCCACATGAACGCGATCGTCTTGCCGCGATGGTTTTCACGCAGCGCATGGTGGGCAACGGTCAGCGTCACGCCGGAGCTCAGCAGCAAGGCGGTGTTGATGGTGGGCAACCAGAACGGGCCCATGGTCGTGAACGGCTCGATGATGTCGGCCGGCGAAGCGGTCACGCCGGGCGCGACGCTGGGCCAGACCGCCTTGAAGTCGGGCCAGAGCAAGGCGTCTTCCAGGCTGCCCAGTTCCGGCACCGAATGCACGCGTGCCCACCACAGGGCCGTGAAGAAGGCGCCGAAAAACATGACTTCCGAAAAAATGAACCAACTCATGCTCCAGCGGTAGGACAGGTCGACCTTGTGACCGTAAAGCCCCCCTTCGCTTTCGCTCACCGCGGCACTGAACCAGAAGAACAACACTGCCAGCCACCAGGCCATGCCGAAAGCCAGGGAGTAAGCACCCCAGCCGGATCCGTTGATCCACTGCCCCGCACCGAAGAAAAGAAAAAACAGGCCGATGGCCGCCATCACCGGGTAGGCCGAAGGCGCCGGGACGAAGTAATACGGGGTTCCTGCATGCGCTGCTGAAGACATTTCCAACTCCTGTTTCGCTAAATTCTAATATTCAAAAACCGAGGGGCCTGAAGGCACGCGGCGGCTATTTGCCCACCACCCAGGTGGCCAGAAGAATCAGGCCACCGACAAAAACAAGCACACCGACCAGGGCCACAACCACAATGTGCACCGGGTTGAGTTGCGCGACGTCTTTTTCATATTCGCCCCGGCTGCGCAGGCCGACAAACGACCAGCTCACCGCCTTGATGGTGCGCCAGATCGACCCCTTGCGCTGCGTCACCGGTGTGTTCATACGCCCGACTCCGGGCGCTTCGTGGCCAGATCAACCGCGGCCACGGGGAGCGCTGCGGGTGCCGCCGGTGTTTTTCCACCAACTTCAAAAAATGTGTAGGACAGCGTGATGGTGCTCACGTCTCTGGACAATTTGGGGTCGATCACAAAGGCCACCGGCCACTGCTTTTTTTCACCCGGGGCCAGCGTGTACTGGCTGAAGCAAAAACATTCGAGTTTGTTGAAGTGCGCGCCTGCCTGGGCCGGCGCGTAGCTTGGTATCGCCTGGGCCGACATGGTGCGGCCCTGCACGTTCTGGAACTCGTACATCACCGTCGCCAGTTCGCCCGGATGCACCTGCAGCGAGCGCACTGCCGGTTTGAACATCCAGGGTCCGCGTGCATTGGCGTCGAACTCGACGGTGATGCTGCGGCTGGTATCGACCTGCGTGTTGGCCGACATCTTCGGTGTCGCACCGGGAATCTGCCGGTCGCCGAGAGCCAGGATGTTGATGCCCGTCATCTCGCAAATGGCCTTGTAAATGGGCACCAGCGCATAACCGAAAGCAAACATGCCGAGCACGATCACGCCCAGCTTGCCCACCATCCGGAAATTTTCGCGCTTCAGGCCCATGACTCAGCCCTTGCCAAGAAAGACCAGCTTGGCCATGAAGCCCAGAAAAAACACCACCGCGATCGAGGCGAGGATCAGCCCCAGCCGCAGGTTGTTCTTTTTCTGTTCGGGTGTCATGGCGCGCCGGCTGCTTCCCTGAAAGTTCAGTAGCCCACCACTTTGGTCGCGGTAGCGTCCAGGCGGGGAGGTGTTTCAAAGGTGTGGAAAGGCGCAGGAGACGGCACTTCCCATTCCAGACCTTCGGCGCCTGCGCCATTGGGGTCGTTCCAGGGACGCTGTGGCGCTTTTTCGCCTTTGCCGCGCATCGTCGGCAGGACCACGAAGAAGAAGAAATAAACCTGTGCAAAACCAAAGAAGAAAGCACCCACGCTGGCAATCGCGTTGAAATCGGCAAACTGCATCGGGTAGTCGGCATAACGGCGCGGCATGCCGGCCAGGCCGAGGAAGTGCATCGGGAAAAAAGTAACGTTGAAGGAAATCAGCGACCACCAGAAGTGGATCTTGCCGCGGGTTTCGTTGTACATCACGCCGGTCCACTTGGGCGACCAGTAGTAATAACCGGCAAACAGCGCATACAGCGAGCCGGCTACCAGCACATAGTGGAAGTGGGCCACCACGTAGTAGGTGTCCTGCAGCTGGATGTCGATCGGCGCAACCGACAGGATCAGGCCGGTGAAGCCGCCCATGGTGAACACGAAGATGAAGCCGACGGCAAACAGCATGGGTGTCTCGAAGGTCATCGAGCCTTTCCACATCGTCGCAATCCAGTTGAAGATCTTCACGCCGGTGGGCACGGCGATCAGCATGGTCGAATACATGAAGAACAGCTGGCCGGTCACGGGCATGCCGGTGGTGAACATGTGGTGCGCCCAGACCACAAAGCTAAGGATGGCGATGGAGCCCGTGGCGTACACCATGGAGGCGTAACCGAACAGGCGTTTGCGGGCAAAGGCCGGAATGATCTGGCTCACGATGCCGAAGGCCGGCAGGATCATGATGTACACCTCGGGGTGGCCGAAGAACCAGAAGATGTGCTGGAACATCACCGGGTCACCGCCGCCGGCGGGGTTGAAGAAGCTGGTGCCGAAGTGGCGGTCCGTCAGCGTCATGGTGATGGCGCCGGCCAGTACGGGCATGACGGCAATCAGCAGGTAGGCGGTGATCAGCCAGGTCCAGCAGAACATCGGCATTTTCATCAGCGTCATGCCGGGTGCGCGCATGTTCAGGATGGTCACGATGATGTTGATCGAGCCCATGATGGACGAAGCGCCCAGGATGTGCAGGGCAAAAATGCCGGCGTCCATCGACGGGCCCATCTGCAGGGTCAGCGGCGCATACAGTGTCCAGCCACCGGCCGGGGCGCCACCAGGCATGAAGAAGGAGCCGACGATCATCAAGCCGGCGGGAATCAGCAGCCAGAAGCTGAAGTTGTTCATGCGGGCAAAAGCCATGTCGGCCGCGCCGATCTGCAGCGGAATCATCCAGTTCGCAAAGCCAACAAAGGCCGGCATGATGGCGCCGAACACCATGATCAGGCCGTGCATGGTCGTGAGCTGGTTGAACAATTCCGGATTGACCAGTTGCAGGCCTGGCTGGAACAGTTCGGCGCGAATGCCCAGGGCCAGCATGCCGCCCACCATCAGCATGGTGAAACTGAACAGCAGGTACAGTGTGCCGATGTCCTTGTGGTTGGTCGCAAACACCCAGCGGCGCCAGCCTGTCGGGGCATGGCCATGGTCATCATGTGCGTGATCGTGATGGTCTAGAACTGCACTCATCTTGGCTTCCTTTGGTGGCGTGTGCCTGTAGCTTTGTCTTTGCGGCAAGCCCGGAGGGCTTTGCCGGCTGTACTTGAATATGCGGAGGATGTGGCTGTAAACGGGCTTATTTACGGGCGGCCAGGACTTCAGAAGGCTGGACAAGCTGGCCGGTCTGGTTGGACCAGTTGTTCTTGGTATAGGTCGCCACTGCAGCCAGGTCGGTATCGCTGAGCGCTTTCCACGAAGGCATCGCACCCCCGGCAGCGCCGTTCAGCAAAACCTGAAGCTGCTTGCCGTGATCCTTGTCCTGCACAATGGCCGAGCCGTCCAGCGGCTTGATCGGACCGGCACCCTTGCCATTGGCCTGGTGGCAGGCAGCGCAATTGGCTGCGTAGACTTTTTCGCCACGCGCCTTCAACTCGGGCAGCACCCACACCTTGGAAGGGTCATCCGCTTTGGCGGCAGCCTCCTTGACTTTCACACCCACCCACTTGGCGTAGTCTTCACCGGAAACCACTTTGACATGGATGGGCATGTAGGCGTGTTCCTTGCCGCACAGTTCGGCACACTGGCCGTAGTAGTCGCCGATTTTTTCGGGACGGAACCATGTGTCGCGCACAAAGCCGGGAATGGCATCCTGCTTGATGCCGAAGGCGGGCACCATGAAGGCATGGATCACATCATTGGCCGTGGTGATGATGCGGATCTTGCGATCCACAGGCACCACCAGCGGGTTGTCCACCTTGAGCAGGTAGTTGTCCAGGGACTCGCCCTTGGCCGGGCCGCCGTTGCTGGACATTTCACGGTGGGTGCTGTCCAGGGTCGAGACAAAAGCGATGCCTTCGCCCTCGCCCTTGATGTAGTCATAGCCCCACTTCCACTGCATGCCGGTGGCCTTGATGGTCAGGTCGGCGCCGGTAGTGTCCTTGGAAGCCACCAGCACCTTGGTGGCCGGCAGGGCCATCAGGATCACGATGACGAAAGGAACAATGGTCCAGATGATCTCGACCGTCGCGGACTCATGGAAATTGGCCGATTTGTGGCCCACGGACTTGCGGTGTTTCCAGATGGAATAAAACATCACCCCGAACACCGCCAGGAAAATGACCAGGCAGATGATCATCATGAACCAGTGCAACCAGTGCTGCTCTTCGGCAATCTTGGTCACGGCCGGGTGCAAATTGAGTTGGTTGACAGCCGGGCCGCCGGGCAAATCATTGACCGCGTAGGCTGCGGTACTCATCCAGACGGCCATCAGGGCCGTAACGGTAGCCAGCTTGCTGCTCGCTTGCAGGACCAGGGATGTCAAAACTGCGCCTGCTTGCTTCATGCCTGACCCTATTGTTGTGCGTACGTTCATCGTGATCACTATTAATGCCTCAATTACCGACTGATTAAGCGGCTGATTATAAAGTCAGCCCCGACGACGCCCGGGTTCCCCCGACCCGGCACCCCGCCATCCAGCGCGACTCAGGAGTCACGCAAAGCGTGACGGAGCTCCCGCGCCAGCGCTGGCCGCAATTCCGGTCGCACATGCCGCCCCACCCTGACCGATCGGCCCTGGCCCGATACCTCGATCAGCGAGCCGTCGCCGTTTCTCGGTTCGACACGAACCCATTCGCGGTTGAACTCTGCCCGCTCAAGACGCCCCGCGCTCTCCAGCTCCACCACCAGGCGCTCGCCCTGCAGGACGATGCGTTCGCCGTCCGTGGCATGCCGGGCATAGACCCAGAATGCTGCGCCTACCGCCAGGAGTTCCAGGCACGCAAAAAACATCACCATTTTTGCGCCCTGCGACCAGAAGAAGCCCGCGATGCCGAGAGACACCATGCACAGACAAACATACAGCCACAACAGCTGCGCCGGTGTCACCGAGCAGTTTCGCTTGAGCAGCCATTGCACCGCCTGCTGACCCTGGCCACTCTGGCCGGATGCAGTGAAACGGAACGCGGGATTGGTGTGCGACACGAAGCAACGCTCAAAAAATTGCCGCCGGTCATACGCTTTCGGCGGCTGGTTGCGCGGGAACATACCCAAAATTCGACTACGAATTGTAGCCCGGTTTACCCCGTGCAGAGCCACCCTGTGGTGTCCGGCCCCGGCTCCTGCGCAAGCACGCTGTCCCCCTCAGGCGCCGCCGCGCCCGCCCTGCAGCATGGCACGCATGTCCTGGACCGACACCGCGCTCAGCGCACTGACCTTGATTTTCGGCGGCGCCTTGAGCGCATGGCCGTAAATGACTTCGAAGGTCAACGTGAACCTGCCGTCGGCCTGACGCGGCAGGTGCTGCGCCATTGCATCCAGCAGCTGCGCCTGCCACGCGCGGCCGCGCAAGGCGGGAAAACGCCCGGGATGAAAATTGCGGCCCAGCTCGCGCAGCTCCTGCAGCATGCGCTGTGGTGTCTCGTAGGTCAGCGTGATGCGCTCCATGTCCATCACCGGCTCGGCAAAGCCGGTTTGCACCAGCATGTCGCCCCAGTCATGCATGTCGGTCAGCTCATGGCCTGCCGGCGGCCAGCCCAGCACCTGGTAGACCGCACGCAGTTCGCGTGCGCTGTCGGGCCCCAGACAGGAGAACATCAGGAAGCCGCCGACATGCAGTGCCTCGTGCCAGCGCGCCAGCAGGGCTTGCGGATCGGCAGCCTCGTGCAGCGCCATGTTGGCCCAGAGCATGTCAACGCTGGCCGCGGGCGGCGTTTCAAAATGCAGCGCCGGTGCGCTCCAGCGCTTCGGGTTCCACCAGGGCCGCGCTATCTTATCAATAGCTACCTGTGCATGCTGCTGCTGGGCTTCAGCCACAAAACACTCTGCATTCGAATATTTACCGGCAAGCTGGCGATGCGCCTGCAAACCACCACGCACGGCACCCCAATGGGCCCAGGCCTGCGGTTTGAGCTTGATCCACTGCAGCCTGTCCAGCATGCGTTGCGCCACTTCCTCGTGCAGCCAGGGCGATACCGCCGGCGCCACGCGCTGCCAGCGGGCAACAGCGATCGGGTCCAAGGTGGGCGGGCGGTCGTTGGGCATGAAGAGTGAAGAAGGAGAGCGCCGAGTATATTGACATGATGTCGCTGCACCTGCTTCACCCGGCTTCTTCCATGCTGCAAAACCTGGCCAGCCAGTGCGCGGTATGCCACAGCTGGCCGGCACACCGCATCTGCGCACCGTGTGTTGCGCGCTTTGCCCGGCCCCTGGCGCGCTGCGGCACGTGTGCGCTGGGTCTGCCCACCGGACTGGACCAATGCGCCGCCTGTGTCCGCCAACCGCCACCGCTGCACGCCTGTTTCGCTGCCGTGCCTTATGCCTACCCCTGGTCGAAGCTGATGGCAGACTACAAATTCGGCCAGGATCCGGCCTGGGCGGCGCTGTTTGCGGGCCTGCTGATGCGAACACCTGGCGTCGCTGAAAGTCTGGCCGCCCTGCAGGCCGATGCCTGGCTGCTGCCTCTGCCGCTGTCGGCAGAACGGCTGGAGACGCGTGGTTTCAACCAGGCCTGGGAACTGGTGAAGGCGCTGGGCCGCCAAAGCGGCACAGCGGCCGCGGCCGACGCCCGGCTGTTGCTACGCATCAAAAATACACCGCCCCAGTCCCAGCTCAAACGCGAAGCGCGGCTCCAGAATGTCAGAGGCGCATTTGTGGTCGACCCCCTGCGCGTGCCCGAGCTGAAAGGCCGTGGTGTGCTGCTGGTCGATGATGTGATGACCAGCGGCGCTTCGCTGTTTTCCGCCGCTCAGGCCTTGCTGGATGCGGGCGCCGCGCAGGTGACCGGCGTGGTGTTCGCACGAACAGAAAATTAGAGCCCCCACGGTTGCTCACTGCGTGTAGCGCCCTGCCCCCCGAGGGGGCCGCTGCGCCTGCGGACTGGCAAAGCCAGATCCGCGGCCCCTGCTTGAAGAGGGAGAGCCCGCATGTACCCCCACGCGCTCGCGGGCGACAATCGGGGCCATGTTCAATATCGTTCTGGTCGAGCCGGAGATTCCGCCCAATACCGGCAACGTCATCCGTCTGGCCGCCAACACCGGCTGCCGCCTGCACCTGGTGGAGCCGCTGGGGTTTTCGATGGATGACAAACACATGCGGCGCGCCGGACTGGATTACCACGAGTACGCCGAACTCAGGTGCCACGCCAGCTGGCAGGCTTTCCTGGACACCGAGCAGCCGGATCTACAGCGGCTGTTTGCCCTGACCACCCGCGGCTCAAGGCTGGTGCACGACGCGCAGTTTGCCCCTGGCGACTGGCTGGTATTCGGTGCGGAAACCCGGGGCCTGGCACCCGGACTGCGCGAAACGTTTGCGCCGGCGCAGCGCCTGAAACTGCCCATGCTGGCTGGCCAGCGCAGCCTGAACCTGTCGAACGCGGTAGCCGTGACGGTGTTTGAGGCCTGGCGGCAAAACCACTTCGCCCTGCCCGCAACGCCTGGCTAGGAGGCCGCGCTACCGGTGCTGTCCTCGGCCCCGGAAGGCCAGGTGCGCTCGGCTTCGGCGGCTTTCAGCCGCGTCTGCTCGATCAGGAACTCCATGAACACGCGCGCACGGGCCGGCACGTATTTGCGGCTGGGCAGGGCCGCATAGAGCGTGAAACGGCCGGTGATCCACGGAGCGAGCACGCGGCGCAGCTGCCCGTCGCGCAGGTAGTTGGCCACCAGGTCCAGCGGCTGCGCACTGATGCCGGTCCCATCCAGCGTGGCGCGCAGCAGGGTATCGCTGTGGTTGGCCATCATCGCCGGCTTGATCTCGACGGAGACCTCCCGGTCAGCCTCCTGCGGGTTGATCAGGCGCCATTCACGCTGGCGGATGCCCGCCTGGCTGAGCCGCAGGAGCGCGTGTTTTTCAAGGTCCTCGGGCTGGCGCGGTGTGCCGGCGCTGCGCAAATAGCGCGGTGAAGCACATAACAGCCCTTCCGAGACAATCACCGGCCGAGCCACGACATTAGCGTCATACAGCCGGCCGGCCCCCAGAATCGTCAGGTCGTAGTCTTCAATCGGCGGCACCAGCGGCGAATCCACCGTGATGTCGAGCACCACCTTGGGATAACGGCGCCGGAACTCGGCCACCAGCGGAGCGATGATGTGCACCGCCATGACAGGCTGGGTGTGGATGCGCAGCAGACCGGCCAGCTCGTCGGTCTGCTGCCGCGTCGAAGCCTCGGCCTGGTCCACATCATTGAGGATGTGCCGCACACGGTCCAGGTAGGACTGCCCGGCCTCGGTAAGCGACAGTTTACGGGTGGTGCGCTGCAGCAGCCGGGCACCCAGGTGCTGCTCCAGATCCGTGATCAACCGGGTCATCACGGCGGCCGACATGTCCAGTGTTCTGGCCGCAGCGGCGAAGCCGCCGTCATCAACGACCTGCTGGAAGGCGCGCATCGATAAAAGTCGGTCCATAGGGTAAATACCTAATAAATCAAGCCCTCATTGTTCCATAAATAGCAATTTCTAATTGATAGATATGCTATTTTTCTTCGTCAATGGCAATAGTACAGTTCAATCCATCGATGAGCCGAAACCAATAAACGACTCACCGAGGCTGGACAGACGGGATCAATGAGGCCCGCCATGCCCGGAAATGTTTATTAACTCTTTCAAGGAAATTCCATCATGAACGCATCCAAATTCTTCGCTGTTGCTGCTCTTGCCACCGTTGCTTCTTTCGGCGCCCATGCCGATGATGCTGACGGCTCGCAGTTTGCAGCCAAGTTCGAAGGCAATCGCAGCCGCGTCGAAGTCCAGGCTGAAGCCACTGCCAAGGTGAAAAACCATAGCCAGGAACCTGCAGGTTCCCGCGTCTTGGCCGGCGTGCCGTCTACGACCGAACGCGCTGTGGTCCGTGCACAGGCAGCTGACGCAGTCCGCCTGGGCCAAATCCCGCGCGGCGAAGCCAGCTACATGTAATTTGAGCTCCCTGGCCGGGGTAACCCGGCCGGGCAAGACTCCCAAAAACCGTCCGGATTCTGTCCGGGCGGTTTTTTTTATTTCTTCAACAGGTGCCATTTGCAGAATCAGCTTTCTTTAGTGAGGGGGAAAGCTTGCCCGAAATTAAGGGTAAACCCTATAATTTGCAGATACCAGCGCTGAAGACCGAGATCCGGCCCTTCACGTTCCTCCTCCCCCTTCGGCCCACAAGGCCGCAAGAAACCCCGATTTTTATGGCCTTTCCTTCCATTTTTGCCGTGTTCAAGCACGTGCCTGCCGCCCCGCTTTCCCCGGACCGTTTGCCAATAGAGCAGATCCGTCAACAGCTGCGCGGGGTCTTGCATGACTGCACGGGCATGGATGCGCAGCGGGTCATCTTCAAAATCGACCTCGCCGGCACACCGGCAGACCTCTGGTTGCTGCGCAGCGACCTGCACCAGTGCATTTCAAGGACACATAACCAGGCGGAGGCGGCCCGGCGCATCAATGCGCTGCTGGAAACTTTCTGCGGCTGGATACCGGCGATCCAGCTCAGCCGGATCTAGCTTTCAGGCCAGCAGCCTGGCAATCAGGGATAACGCCGGACCAGCGATTCGGCAACGCAGACCGGTTTGGCCGCACCGTCGCGCTCGATAGTCACTTCCCAGGCCATTTGCACGCCGCCGTTGTCAATCGGCTCGCAGGCAAGCAGCTTCATGCGGGCGCGCAGCCGGCTGCCGACCGGCACCGGCGCCATGAAACGCACCTTGTTCAGGCCGTAGTTCACGCCCATGCGGCTTTGCACGATCTCGAACGAGGATTCAAAAAACTTCGGCAACAGCGACAAAGTCAGAAACCCGTGCGCAATCGGCCCGCCGAAGGGCCCGGCTTTGGCCTTTTCCGGGTCCACATGGATCCACTGATGGTCACCGGTGGCCTCGGCAAAAAGATTGACTTGCGCCTGGGTGATGGTGAGCCAGTCGCTGACGGCGACTTCCTGGCCGACACAGGCCGCCAGTTCCGAAAGGGTCTGGAAGGTTTTCATGCCCAGACTTTAACGGCGCCGGAAAAACCGGCTTGTCCAGCCAGCGACACGGCCGGGCTGTGCGCGGCACGCTGGCGGGTGGGTTCCGTCACTGGTCCAGCCAGCGGCAGATGCCCTGCCATTGCTCCAGGTCTTTTTCCACCCGGCTCGGGGCCACGTCAAACAGGGTGAGCCCGCGCGCCGCCAGGTGAATGTAGTTCTGCGTGTCGCGTACATAGCCGAGCACCGGCAGGCCCAGGCTTTCGACGAAACCGCGCAGTTTGTCAGCCGCGATGGTACGGGCATCAACCCGCATGCCGACAATGCCCACCTGCATCTTGCCGGCGTGACGGTGTTCGGCAAGCTGGTCCAGGAAACTTCGGGTGGCAAAAATATCAAACACACTGGGCTGCAGCGGCACGATCACCTTGTCGGCCAGCTTGAGCACGTCGTTGAAGCGCCAGCCATGCAGGCCAGCGGGCGTGTCCAGCACCACATGGGACGTGCCTTTGGGCGGTTTGACAATCATGTCGGCATTGACATCCCAGGTCGAAATCGGCCGGGCCCCCGCCGGGCGCAGCCCCAGCCAGAGGCGCGACGACTGCTGGCGGTCTGCGTCCCCAAGCATGACCGTATGGCCCTGGCTGGCGAAATAACCCGCCACATTGGTGGACAGCGTCGTTTTTCCGACGCCTCCTTTCGGATTGGCAATCACAACCACAGGCATACGAATCTCCTGGAATTTTGACGCTATGGTAACGGCTGGCACACCATCGGCCAAACGCAGGCTGCATGCAGGGGCCGCGGATCAGCGGGTCACCGGGTCCGCCGGCACCAGCGTCAGCTATGGCTCGACACCCACAATTACCAATCAAAAAGCCGGTTTACCCTTGTCGGGCGGGTGCAATCAGCTCCTGATTTTATAGCAACCAGCGCCTTCATCTACTGCTGCGGCCAGCTAACGGCCGCAGTTGCCGGGGTACTAATTACGCGTTTCCTCGGCCTCACGGCGCCGCTTTTCCATCGTGAGCCGCTCCATGCAGGCCGGATGTTTGCTGAAAGCCGGTTTGGCGCACTGCTCGTTCATGCAGAACTGGAAGCCGAGCAGCACACGGTTTTCGCAGGCTTGCTTGGGATGAGCCGCCGGCGCTGAACCGGCAGTCTCCGATCCCGTCGCAGCTACAGCCGCTTCTGCGGTCGTCCTGGCCGCAACGGGTTTGCCAACTGCCGGTTTTTCAGCCACCACTGGCACTTGGCGCTTGCCGGCTGGTTTGGCGGACGCCGAGGCTGGCTGCGTGGCCGGAGAAGGTGCAGCAGTGGCCGCGGCAGGTGCGTTCACCGTTGTAGCAGTAGCGGGCAAGGTGACATCGGTGGACACCTTCGCAGCCGGCGATTTTTCGCCGGCCGACCACTGGAATGCCACCCCTGCCAGCACCAGCACGCCGGCACCGGCGAGCACAGCCACGAGCAGTCTGGAGCGGCCGGCAGGCGGCGCAGCCGATGCGACCGTCGAGGCTGACACCCCTGGCGGGAAGCCTGCGGCGGCATGCACACTGGGTGCAGGCGAATTCTGCAGCGGCACGGTGACAGGGCCCTGCCAGGTCAGGTCAGACTCTTCGGCGTCCGGCACAGGGGGCGTACTGGCCACGGGCTCACTGGTCACGGGCGCGGCTACAGCCGCCGAGGCAGCGGCCTGGATCGCCTGGCTGGTTTCAGCATGAAGTCCCTGGAGCCGGGTCCACTCACCGATCTCCTCGGAAGAAACCGCGGTCGCGGTCGCCGTTGAGCCGGTACCTGAGCCATCTGCGAGCACCGCCCCACCCAGTTTTCTCAAACGCCGGCGCGCCAGGTCGGCATAAATGCCAGAAGGAAATTTGTCGAGAAAGCCTTCCAGGTCTTCAAGATCCTCGGAATCCTTGATGTCTTTCCAGTAAACCAGCTCGAGTTCCTGCGTCACTGTCGAGCCGGTATCCGTTCCTGCAGAAGCCAGCCTGACCGTCGAGCCACCGGCACGCGACTTGCCGGTATCTGTTGCGACACCATTGCGTCGGCCGGGCGGGCTGACTGGCGGAACTATGGTCGGGTCCGAGGCCTGCCCGCTGGCTTCCAGCAATGCCTGTGAAAACTCCTGTGCGGTGGCGAAGCGCTCTTCTCGCTTTTTGGCCAGCGCACGCGCCATCACCACATCGATGGACTGCGGCAGCAGCGTATTGAAAGTGCTGGGCGCAGCCGGGACGTGGCCCACGATCTGCTGGATGATGGCGAAGTCGGTGTCGCCGTCGAAAGGCCGTTTGCCGGTCAGCAGCTGGTACAGGACCACACCCACCGCAAACAGGTCGGCCCGCGCATCGATAGGCACACCCTGCACCTGTTCAGGCGACATGTATTTGAGGGTGCCGACCATGGAACCCTGGGTGCGCGTGGCCTCGCCGGAATCCTGGATGCGGGCAACGCCGAAATCAGTCAGCTTGACGCGGCCATCTGCCTCGATCAGCAGGTTCGCCGGTTTCACATCCCGGTGCACGATGCTCTGCCGGTGCGCATAGTCCAGCGCGGACAGCAGGTCACGCACCATGCCCAGCGACTGCTCCAGCGAATAACGCCGGCCGGCATCGAGATGGTGCTTCAGGTCTTCGCCCTGGATGAACTCCATGACCAGGAAGGCCATGTCGCCATGGCGGTCCGAGTCATACACACTCACGATATTGGGGTGTTGCAAACGGGCGGCCGAGCGCGCCTCCGTGCGGAAGCGTGCCTCGTACTCTGCGGCAGCTTCTTCGGACAGGTTTTCCACCTTGATGGTCTTGATCGCCACCCGGCGGTCCAGGTTCGGATCGCGCGCCTCGTAGACAAGCCCCATCGCGCCTTTGCCCAGCACGCGGATGATGTCGTAGCGACCAAGCTTGTTCAGGCTCATGAATTGAAAGGGAAGAACGGCCAGCGGGAAACGTTTGGAAACAAACGATTCTATCGGTGTAGCGTCAGCCGATGATGGAAAAATTGATCAGAGGGCTGCCTTCCTTGCGTTCGCAGCCGGCGCTGATCTGCCCGTTACCTACCAGATAACACTCGGTGCGGCGCAGCACCACAGCTTCGCTCTGGTTGCCGAAGTACACCCAGGTACCGTAGCTGGAGGCATCGCTGAGCACAAACTGCCCGCCGCGCCATTCCAGCGTGGCATGCATGCGCGACACACGCGGATCGTTCAGGGCCAGCGACGCGCCCGCGCCCCGGCCTATGGACATCTTCGCGCTGCCGGCATTGATCTGCACCGCCTGCTCGCCGGCCACCAGCTCGAGAACCATGGGCCGCGCATCGGAGGCCATCGACCGCCCCATCATGGTGGCGTCTTCATCGCGCCCGCTTTGCCATTCCACGCGGTACACATGGCTGGCCTCTGCCCTGCCGCGCAGGTGCATGGGGCCCAGGCTGCGCAGCGACGCCTGCTCCACAGGCCCCAGGGCTGCCCAGACGTTTTGCGTGGTGAGGATTTGCGCCGCGCCAGCCAGGTCGGCCAGACGCGCCGCGGAATTGACGGTGTCGCCGAAACAGTCGCCGTCGATCTCGACGATTTCTCCCGACTCGATGCCCATCTGCATCTGCACGGGCGCGCCGCTGCCGCCGGCCCGGATGGGCTTGTCCAGAAAGCGTTTCTGGATGCTGACGCAGGCCGCCAGGGCATCGCCCTCCTGGGGAAACACAACAAACAATCCATCGCCCAGCAGCTTGACGACGCGGCCGCTGTGTTGCTCAAAGACCTGGCTCAAGGCCCCAACGAGCTGGGTGACAAAACGCGAGGCGGTTTCATCCCCCAGCCGCTCGAACATGCTGGTGCTGCCCACAAGGTCGGCAAAAACGACGGTGGTCATGGCTGGAAGATTGTCAAGTGGAGTGCAGAGAAAGCAGTAGCACGGCCAGCCCCGGGCGGTGACACGTAAGCATTTGTTCTCATCATGCCGGGGATTTTCACAGAATTTGTGAATTCCACCGTGTGACTTTTTCCGGCCTGGCAGAAGTAGTCTGGCTTCCCAGCCGGTCGCTACTCAGCCCGCTTCGGCGAATATCCGGGCCGTGTGCTCGTAATGCGCAGCCATCAGCAGGCGGGCGTCGTCCACGCGGTTGGCCATGGCGGCGTCAAACAGGGCCCGGTGTTCATCAAGTTCATTGCGGCGCTTGTAGGCCTTGCGTGCTGCCAGCTGACGGTAGCGGTAAGCCTGGTCATAAAGCTGCTCGCAGAAGCCCAGCAACAGTGGCGAATCGCAGGCCTGCAGCAGCGCAAAGTGAAAGGCCCGGTGCAGTTGTTCCCAGGACGGATTTTCCTCATAGTTGTCGGGCTGGACGGAACGTGGCGCGCGCGACAGGCGGTGGAAGGCAAGCACCAGGCCTTCCTCCCATGCGGGTGAGCGCCTGGCAAAAGACAGGCCAAGGGCGACGGATTCCAGCGTGATGCGGGTGCGCACCAGATCCCGCAGTTGCTCCACCGAGGCTTGCGCCACCACAAACCCCCGCTGGTCGTTGTGCACCACCAGCCCCTCGGTTGCCAGCCGGTTCAGGGCCTCGCGCAGCGGACTGGCGCCCATGTCGTAGTGATGCCGGAGCTGGTGCATCAACAGTTTCTGGCCGGGTTGCCAATGGCCGGCGAGCACATCGCCACGCAATCGCTCATGCGCGACACGGTTCAGGCTGACGGGTGCATCCATGGATCAACAATCAAGGGTTTTTACTAGGATTCTCTACAACATGATAGCGTGATAATTTTTATCGACAATTCTATTAATTAACATTTTTATCGACAAAACTTGATGTTTGCACAATTCCTCAAATCCGGTGATGCCCAGCCTCGTCTGGGCATCGCCAATGCCAATCAGCTGGTTGACCTCAGCGCAGCCGCCCCCTCCCTGCCGCGCGACATGATGGAATTCATCGCGCTGGGCACGGCCGGGCAGCAAGCCGCCGCCGACGCCGCCCGCAGCGCCCCCGATGCAGCGCGTCTCGCACTGGACAGTGTCCACTGGCTGCCGCCGGTGCGGCGTCCGGGAAAGATCATCTGCCTCGGGCTGAACTATGCGGCGCACGCGGCAGAAGGTGGCAACGCGGCGCCCGAGTACCCGAGCTTTTTCATGCGCGGTGCGAGTTCACTGATCGGCCACGAGGCGCCGCTGATCCGCCCCAAAGTCTCCGGCAGCCTGGACTTCGAAGCCGAGCTGGCGGTCATCATCGGCCAGCGTAGCCGCCACCTGAGCGATGTGGACGCGCTGGATGCCGTCGCCGGCTATTCCTGTTTCAACGATGGCACGCTGCGCGACTACCAGCGGCGTACCGCCCAGTGGACCATAGGCAAAAACTTCGACGGCACCGGCGCCTTCGGTCCGTGGCTGGTGCCTGCCAGCGCCCTGCCACCCGGCGCCTCCGGCCTGAAGATCGAATCGCGCCTGAACGGCCAGGTCATGCAGAGCGACAACACCGGCAACATGATGGTGACCGTGGTCCGGGCGCTCTGCCTGCTAACCGAGGTGCTGACGCTGGAGCCCGGTGATGTGGTGATCATGGGCACCCCTGCCGGCGTGGGTTATGCGCGCAAACCACCGGTCTGGATGAAGGCCGGCGACCGCATCGAGATCGAGATCGAAGGCATTGGCACGCTGGCCAATACCGTCGCAAACGAAGCCTGAACAGGACACCAGCACATGGAACAGCTCATCACCCGCCTGCCCGACACCTTTCGATGGCCCGGCGGCAAACGCGTTGCCGTCATCTTCAACATCGCTTACGAAGCCTGGTCCGATGGCCAGGCGCCGGGCATAGGCCCGATGGGCAATGTGCTCAAGCCCGGCTTCTTCGATACCAATGCCCATTCCTGGGCCAGCTTTGGCCTGGTCCGCGGCATTCACCGTCTGCTCGCCATCGCTGAAAAACATGGCGTGAAAACCAGCGTCATGGTCAATGGCGTCATTTGCGAGCGCGATCCGGAAACCGTCAGGCGCATTGCCGGACTGGGCCATGAAATCATCAACCACTCCTGGGCGATGGACGTGATCCCGGTGTATTTTGACGAGGCCGGCGAACGGGCCAACCTGCAGCGCAACCACGAGCTGCTGGTGCACACGGCAGGCGTCACGCCCACCGGCTGGATCAGCCCGCGCGGCACCGGCAGCGCGGCCAGCACGCGCCTGCTGGCCGAAGCCGGCTACACCCACCATGGCGACGTCAACGACGACGACCGCCCGTATGTGATGAGTTTCGGCGGCAAACGCATTGTCGGCATCCCGCTGACCATGGACGTGAACGACCTGCCGACCTGCATACGGTATGGGCAGGGCCCGCGGCACATGCTGAACATCTTTAACGACACCTTTGCCGCGATGCGCCAGCATGAAACCGTGCCCCTGATGCTGGACGTGACAGCCCACACCCATGTGCTGGGCCGGCCGTCGGGCGCCTGGGTCTATGACGACATCATGGCCACCGTCAAAGCCGCGCCGGATGTGTGGATCTGCACACGCGACGAGATGGCCCGTTACGTCCTGGCCAACACCTAAAAAAGCCTCTGCGCGCCCAGTCTGCATACAGGTCAAACCGTCAACCCAAGGAGAACCAAGATGATTCAACGCCGTCACGCCCTGCTGGGCCTGGGAGCCGCCTGCGCTGCGCCCCACACCGCCTGGTCACAAAGCGCCAGTTGGCCCAGCAAACCCGTCAAGCTGGTGGTGGCTTTTGCCCCCGGCGGTCCAGCCGACATCATTGCGCGCATGCTGGCGTTGCGACTGAGCGAACGCATCAAGCAGCCCGTGGTGGTTGAAAACCGCGGCGGCGCCGGTGGCAACGTGGCGGCGCAGGCTGTCGCCCGCGCAGAACCCGATGGCTACACGCTGCTCATCACCACCAGCGCGTTTGCCGTCAATCCCGCCCTGTCGCGCAAGGCCGGTTATGACCCGCTGAAAGACTTTGTCACGGTCAACATCGTGGCCGGCACACCCAACCTGCTGGTGGCCTCGCCGGGACTGCCGGTGAAAACTTTACAGGACGTGTTCAAGCTGGCAAAAAACCAGAACCTCAGTTTCGGAACGGCCGGCGGAGGCACCACGCCCCACCTGAGCGCCGAGTATCTGTTCAAGTCACTGGCCAAAGTCAATATTGTTCATGCCCCCTTCACCGGTGCCGGTCCGGCACTGACCGCCGTGATGGGCAACCAGATTCAGCTGGCCAGCGTGGCATTGCCCGCCGCGGTGGCACTGGTCAAGGCGGACAAGGTCAGGCCGCTGGCCGTGACCAGCGCGCGCCGGGTGAGCTCCATGCCCGATGTGCCGACCGTGGCCGAACAATTTCCCGGATTCAGTTTTGCCACCTGGGTGGGGCTCTTCGCGCCGGCCAAAACACCAGCAGCCATCGTGGAGCGGCTGAATTCCGAACTGAACCTGGCCCTGTTCATCCCCGAGTTCCAGCAGCAACTCGACAAAGCCGGTTTCAGCCCCATCGGCGGTTCGCTGAACAAGGCTTCCGAATACCTCAAATCGGAACTCGTGAAATACGCCAAGGTGGTCAAGGAAACCGGCGTCACGGCCGACTAGGCCCCGTTACCGCAGGGCATCCCACAGCAGCTTGGCACCCGTGAGGAACATGCCCAGGTAGATCAGCCGGTAAAACAGCACGGGGTTGATGCGCCTGGCAATCCGCACGCCCACCCACACACCCAGAGGCGCCAGCGGCAACAGCACCAGCGAAGTCGCCATGTTGCGCCCGTCCAGCAGGCCAAGCCAGGCATAGGGAATCCACTTGGACAGGTTGAGGACAAAATAAAACACCGCCATGGTGGCGGTGAACGTCAGCGGCGCCAGCCGCATGGGGATGACATAGGCATTGAGCGGCGGGCTGCCCGCATGAGCCACAAAACTGGTGAAACCCGAGGCCACAGTCAGCAAGGTGCCCACCCATTTCGGCGGCGGCAGGCTGTCGGGCCGGGGAGGGAAAAGCAGGCGCTGGGCCAGGAACAGCAGCGTGCACCCACCTACGATGCCCGCGACCACCTGTGCATCCAGCACCTTGAAAAGCAGGGCCCCCAGCAAGATCCCGAGCAGGCCGCAGGGAATCAGGAAACGGATCAATGCGCGGTCGAAGTTGTGGCGAAATGCGGCCAGCCCCAGCAAATCGATCAGCAGCAACACCGGCATCAAAATGGCCGCGGCCTGCGGCACCGTGACCGCAAGCGCCATCACCGGCACTGCCAGTGCACCAAAACCGGCACCGAACCCGCTTTTGCTGATACCCATCAGCAACACGGCGGGAATGGCAACGGCGTAAAAGAATGGGTCGGTGATGAGCGGGAAGGCCACAGTTCAGGAAGCAACCGTCAGAGGCGGCTTGCAACATCGGTCAGGAGCTGGGGATTATCACGCGAGCAGCCCGAGCACGCCTCCAGTGCGCGCCGGCGCGGACGGCTCACTCAATATTTTCATGGTCAAATCCGCCTCCAGCCCTTTTCAGACTGGCATAAGTTGCTTCATTTTTGATAGCAAATGCATACTGCAAGCGCCCGCATCCATTCATGCCTGTTCGTGGGTTTCCAGGCCCAAGTAGGCCTTCTGGATTTCCGGGCGCGTCAGCAGTTCGCTGGCCTGGCCTTCGGCAACGATGCGGCCCTCCTCCATCACATAGGCGCGGTTGGCCAGTTCCATGGCCATGGCCACGTTCTGCTCCACCAGTAACACCGAGGTGCCCTGGGCATTGATCTGCCGGATGGCGCGAAACATGTCCAGCACGATGGCCGGCGCCAGGCCCAGTGAAGGCTCGTCGAGCAGCAGCAAGCCAGGCCGGGCCATCAGCGCGCGGCCGATGGCCACCATCTGCTGTTGCCCGCCGGAAAGCGCACCCGCCGGGCTGTCCAGCTTGACCTTGAGTGCCGGAAACAGCGACAGCACATGCTCGAGCGAAGCCTTGCGGTGGGCTTTTGCCTTGCTGATGAAGCTGCCAAGCTCGAGGTTGTCCAGCACGCTCATCTGGGTGAACAGCCGCCGCCCTTCCGGGACGATGGCAATCCCGGCTTCGCAGAAGCGGTAGCTGGCCAGCTGCGTGATGTCCTGGCCGTTGAAATGCAGGCTGCCTTCGCGCACGCGGTGCATGCCCGCGATCGCATTGATGAGCGTCGTCTTGCCGGCGCCATTGGGGCCGACCACACACACCAGCTCGCCGGGCTGGACCTTGAGCGTCACGCCCCACAGCGCCGGCGCCGCGCCGTAGTTGACGAGGATGTTGTTGACTTCAAGCATGGGGTGTCCCCAGGTAGGCGCTGACCACGTCGGCGTTTTTCATGACTTCCTGCGCCGGGCCGACGGCGATCAGCTTGCCGTAGTTGAGCACCGCCACGCGGTCAGCCAGCGCCATCACGGCACGCATCACGTGTTCGACAAACACGATGGTGGCGCCGCGGTCGCGGATCTTGCGGATCAGCGCAATTGCCTCGTTGATCTCGCCAGGTGTCAGGCCGGACAGCACCTCGTCGAGCAGCACCAGGCGCGGGCGCGAGGCCAGCGCGCGGGTCAGTTCGAGAAACTTGCGCTGGTGCAGGTTCAGGTCGTCGGGCAAGGCGTCGGCCTTGGCCTGCAGGCCGGTGAACTCCAGCCACTTCCAGGCCTCGGCAGTGGCCTGCTCGTGGTTGAGCGCCGCACCGCCGAACATCGCCACCAGCGCCACGTTCTGCAGCACGGTCAAATGCGCGAACGGCCTGGGGATCTGGTAGGTGCGCGCAATGCCGGCCTGCGCAATGCTGTGCGCCTCCATACCTGCAAGCTGCCGGCCTCCGAAAAACATCTGCCCGCCGGTAGCCGGAAAATGCCCGCTCACCACATTGATGAAGGTGGACTTGCCAGAACCATTGGGCCCGAGCAGGCCGAGGATTTCGCCTTCGTGCACCTGCAGCGTGACGCCGTCGAGTGCCCGCACACCGCGAAAAGCCTTGGACAGCTCGCGCACATCCAGCAGCACCTTGCCGGTGGACAGTGGCGCGGTGGCCTCCGGGACAGCCGCGGCCTGCGCCGCAACAACCGGCGGCACCGAACGCTTGCCGGCCGTGCGCTTGAGGAAGTAGCCCAGGATGCCGTTGGGCATGAACAGGATCACCAGCACCAGGATCACGCCCACCGCCGCCTTGCCTGCAATCGGGTTGTTGCCTGCCGTGAAGAAATACATCAGGCAGGTGATCGCAACAGCGCCGACGGCCGGCCCGGCCCAATGGCGCGTGCCGCCAAGCACACTCATCAGCACCACCGTCAGCGGCACCACGATGGTGAAGGTTTCGCCGGCGGTAACGTAGGAGACGAACAGCGCATGGATGCCGCCCGCCAGCCCCGCCAGCGCACAGGAAATGCCGAAGGCCAGCAGCTTGTAGCGAAAGGTCGGCACGCCCATCACCTCCGCCACATCCTCGTCGTCATGGATGGCAAACAGGCCAATGCCCAGCCGGGATGTCTGGATGCGATAGGAAATCAGCAGCGTGGCCACAGCGCCTATCAGCGCCATCAGGTAAATCGACGAGGACGGCGTCGGGCCGAGCGCTGGTACCGCCACGGCGTTGAGGTAAATCCCCGGCCCGCCGTCAATGCGCGTGTTGAGCACGATGGTGCCCACGACAAAGGTGACGGCCAGGGTCAGCAGCGCAAACAGCTCGCCGCGCACCGACTTGACGCGAAACACCACCGCGCCCAGCGCCATGCCCAGCAACGCCGCCAGCAGCGCGGCGGCCGGTAGCGTCCAGAGAAACGGCCAGTTCAGATTGGCCGACAGCCCGGCCGAGGTGTACATGCCGATGCCGAAAAATGCGCCATGGCCGAAGGAAAAGTAACCTGAATAACCCGACAGGATGTTCCAGGACAGCGCCAGGATCATCCAGTGGCACAGCAGGTACAAAAAGGACTCGTAAAAGGCCGGCAGGCCCAGCCAGGGCACGCTGGCCAGCAGCGCCCCCGCGGCGAGGATGCCGATGATTGTTTTATTCATTGTCTACATCCGAACGGAGCGCCGGGCCGCCCCAAGCGAAGTTCAACCCCCACTGGGGGCAGCGAAACACAAGTGATAGGCGTGGGGGTCATTAACGGAGCGCCGGGCCGCTCCAAGCGAAGTTCAACCCCCTCGGGGGGCAGCGACACACACGAAGTGGTGAGCGCGGGGGTCATAACTTCCCGGGACGAAACAGCAGCATCACGATCAGCAGCGAAAAGCTCACGATGGGCGCCCATGAAGGCGCGGCGACAGCCATGGTGATGGCCTCGCTCACGCCGATGATGATGCCGGCCACCAGCGGGCCGAGCGCACTGCCCAGTCCGCCGAGCATGACCGCTGCGAAGACCACGCCGACCCACGCAAATATCTGCGAAGGCGTGAGCGTGAAGGTCAGCGCAAGGCAGATGCCGGCAACCGCTGCCAGCGCCGCGCAAATGCCGGCCAGCATCAGCGACATGCCTTTCTGGTTGATGCCGAACGCGGAAGCAATCGGGCCGTCCTCGGCCATGGCGCGCAGGGCCTTGCCAAGGTCGGTGTAACGCATGGCGGCCCAGATCAGTAGCGACAGGCTCACTGCAATCACCAGGGTCACCAGCTCCGGCACCGGAATGTAGAGCGAGCCGATGGTGAACTTCTGGTCGTTGTAATGGGTCTCGAGCCGGCGGAAATCCGCCGTCCAGATGGCCTGGATCACGCTTTCCATCACCACCGTGATGCCGAAGGTGACCAGCAGCGAATTGAAGGGCGAGATCGCAAAACGCGACAGCACCCACTGCATGCCCACGCCAAACGCGAAAAACAGCGGCGGCAGGATCAGCAATGTGAGCAAAGGGTCCACATGCCACACCGTGGCCATGTGGTAACTCATGTAGGCGGACAGGAACACCAGGCCGAAGTGCGCCAGGTTGATCTGGCGCAGCAGGCCCCAGGTCAGGCCCAGCCCCAGGCCGATCAGGCCATACAGGCCGCCGATGAATATCCCCGAGAGGATGGACTGGGCGAGCAGGTTGAAACTCGGGAAACTCATCTACGGCTCGCTGGCTTACTGGACCTGCAGCTTCGCGCCGGCCGGCGCAAACTGCGCCGGATGGACCACGACCCACTTGCCGTTTTGTACCTGCTTGATCTTCATGAGGTCGTCGCCATAGTTGCCGGGGCCGTCAAAACGGAGGCGGCCGTGAATCGTGTCCACACGGTTCTTGCGCAGGAAGGCGGCAATCGCCTTGTCATCAAAACTGTTGGCGCCTCGCACGCCGGCTTCCAGGATCTGCCAGGCCGAGTAGGAGGCTGCAGCCTGCACTTCCACCGAGGTGTCCGGCAGGTTGGCCTTGGTGGCGCGCTCGTTGAACAATTTGACAAATTCGGCCGCCACGGGGTTGGCGGTGAACGGCGCGTGCTCTTCGAAGATCGTCAGCGACAGTGCATTTTTACCATCGGGTGACTTGGTCATGGGTCCGGGCGCGGGATAGGTATGGAAATGAAGCGGCGGCACGTAGTCGATTTTTTTCATCGCGTCGAGCAGCATGTTGCCCTCCAGGCCAATGTCACCGACCCAGACGAGGTCGGGTTTGGCATCCTTCACACGTGCAGCAATGGGTCCGAAATCACGGTTGCCGAAATCCCATTCAAGAAACAGCACCTCCTGCAGTCCGCGTTTCTTTGCAATCTCCCGCGCGCCCAGGGACATGAAGTGGATCGAAGGGAACTTGCTGGTGACGAAGGCAACCGTCTTCGGCGGCTTGGGTGACGCTGCCAGTGCGTCGAATACCGAGTTCGGCACCGTCGTGCCCGGCTCGGACCCCAGTGACCATGCCGGAAATGCCATCTCGTACTTGGCCAGATGCGGAATGCCGAAGGTGTGGTGCACCAGCACCTTGTTGTAACGCTGGGCCACGCCCATGGCCGAGAGGATGGCCCCGGTGGCGTAGGGGCCCATCAGCAGGTCCACCTTGTCGGAGGTCACCAGTTGCTCATACAGCGTGCGGGCCAGCTCCGGCTTGGACTGGTCATCCTTGACGATCCATTCCACCTTGCGGCCCAGCAGGCCACCCTTGGCATTGAGCTGCTCCACGTAGATTTCCCCCACCAGCTTGTGCGTCAGGGCGGTGGTGGCCAATGGACCGGTCAGCGCCAGTGTGCTGCCGATGCGCAGGGGCGCCGGAGCCTGGGCGAAGGCCGGCATACCGGCAAGAAGCGCCGCGCTCGCGGCAGCCGTGGTCAAAAGCGATTTCAAGAATTTCATGGTTTGTCTCCTGTTGATTTATGGGCAAGGTCGCGGAAAAACTTGTGTCTCAGTCGATCTGTGCACCCGAGCGCTTGACCAGCTCGGACCATTTGGAAATTTCAGTCCGGCCGAAGGAAGCCAGTTCATCGGGCTTCATGTTGCGCAGCTCCAGGCCTTGCGCGCCCAGCTTCGCCGCGACATCGCCATTGGCCAGCACCTGGCTGGCCGCATCGCGCAGACGTGCCAGCACCGGCGCCGGTGTGGCGGCAGGCGCGTACAACATGAACCACGCCACCAGGTCAAACTCGCCCGCGCCCTGCTCGCTGATAGCCGGCACCTCGGGGGCGGCGGCACTGCGTTTGGTGCTGGAAGCGCCCAGTGCGCGCAGCTTGCCGGCCTTGATGTGCGGCAGCACGGCGGCGGGGTGATAGAACATGAACTGCACCTGACCGCCCATCACGTCGGACATGGCCAGACCGCCTTCCTTGTAGGGCACGTGCACCATCTCGCCGCCCAGCCGGGCCTTGAGCAACTCACCAGCCAGATGGCCGGAGGTGCCATTGCCGGCGGAAGCAAAACTCAGCCCGCCGGGTTTGCCCGCCTGCGCAGCCAGGTCCTTCACCGACTTCAGCGGCGAGTTTGCTGCTACCACCAGCAGAGTTGGTGTGTAGCCGGCAAAAGCGACAGGCGCAAAGTCCTTTAGCGGGTCGTAGGGCAGCTTCTTGTAGAGCGAAGCATTGATCGCGTGGGTGCCCACCGTGCCCATGACAAGGGTGTAGCCGTCTGCCGGCGATTTGGCCACCAGGTCGGACCCGATGACACCGCCCGCACCGGCACGGTTTTCCACCACCACCGTCTGGCCCAGTGGCTTGGCCAGGGCTTCCGCAAAAACGCGGGAAATGATGTCCGTGGTGGTGCCGGGACCAAAGGGCACGATCAGTTTGACGGGCCGCGAAGGATAGTCCTGGGCCAACACGGCCGCCGGCACCAGGCCGGCAGCCAGCAACACGCATGCGGCCAGCAGCTTGCGCCGATGTGCCACTGGCGTGGACGAAAGCAGCAAAGAAACTCTGTTCATGAAATGATTTCCCGAGGAAGGTTTGTGGCGGCGCGCGGCGCCCAGCCATCACGAAGTTCCGCGTTATGCTCGCCCAGCATGGGCGGAGCGGTGACGTCGAGCGCGCGTTCGCCGTCAAAGGAGATCGGTGAGCGCACCGTGCGGAACCGCCCGATCACCGGGTGCTGGGTTTCGACAAACAGCTGGAGATGTTTGGCCTGCGGGTCTTCGGGGACTTCCGCCGTCGTGTACATCGGCGAATACGGCACGTCGTTGGCCTCCAGCCGCTGGCACCAGTCGGCACGCTCTCGCAGACAGAAGATGGCCCCCAGCACCTGCATCAGGTCTTCCTGGTGCGCTATGCGCGCCGGCCGGCTGGCAAAGCGCTCGTCCTCGAAAATATCGGTCCGCTCCATGGCGGTGGCCAGGCCCTGCCAGAACTTTTCGGGCGATGACATATGCAACGCAATCCATTTACCGTCCGAACACTGCAAGACGTAAGACTGCGAAACGCTGGGCCGGCTGAAAGGACCCATGACCTCGTCCACTGAAAACAGATGCGTGAAGGCATCGAGGTTGAAATGCGTCATGGCTTCAAACATGGAGACCTCCACCTTGCGTCCCACGCCGGTGCTGTGCCGCTCGTGCAGCGCACCCAGGATGCCGTAGGCCGCGTAATAGCCGGTCACCGAATCGGCAATCGCCGGGCCCACCACCCGCGGGTTGCCGGGGTTCACCAGCAGGCGCAGGTAGCCGCTGGCGGCCTGCGCCACCGTGTCGTAACTCGGTCGATGCGCGGCCGGACCGGTGGGGCCGAAGCCGCTGATGGCGCAATAGATCAGCCGGGGATTGAGGGCTCGCAGGCGTTCCTCACCTGCCCCGATCTGTTCGGCAAAGCCGGGCCGGAAGTTCTGGATGTAGACATCGGCCTCCTTGATCAGCGCATCGAACCGGGCCAGGTCGTCCGCCTGCTTGGTGTTGAGCGTGATGCTGCGCTTGTTCCGGTTGTAGGTCTGGAAATGCGGGCTGTAGAGACCGCCCTTGAAGGCGCGGAACGGGTCGCCCGTGCCCGGCAGCTCGACCTTGACGACATCGGCGCCCAGGTCGGCCAGCAGCATGGACGCGGCCGGCCCGGTGATGAAGGTGCCATGCTCGAGCACACGCACGCCATCGAGAACCTTGGTCATACCTGGCGCTCCATCGGCATGTTGCCGGTGTATTCCAACTCTCGCGTGGCCTGGTAGGACAGCGCAAAACCGATGGGATCGGTCAGTTCTTCATTGAGGTGGGCAATCAGGCTCGCCGTGCGCGCCAGCATGGGCACGCCCTTGAGCGCGTTCACCGGGAAATCCACACCCAGCAAAACGGCCGGGATTGCACCCGACACATTGAGCCTGAGCTCCTTGCCCACGACCTCGGGGATCACGGCCTCGATGGCACGCGCAATCTCGACATAACGCTGGCCGCCGCCGGCTTTGGCTGACACCTCGAACAGCTTGCCGACACGCGGGTCCAGCGTCTTGTGCTCGGGATGGCCGTAACCCGCAATGGGCTGCTTGCGGGCACGCAGGTCGGCCACCACCGCGCGGGCAGCCGCCGTGATGTCGCCCTGGTGGTTGGCGGCTTCCTTCTCGACCGCCAGGAACAGGCGCCCGGCAGTTTCCGAGGCGCCGAGGATCACCGAGCCGGAGCCCAGTATGCCGGCAGCCACTGCACCCTGCATCGCATCCGGCGCGGCTGCCAGCGTCATGCGCGCGGCCTGCACGCTGGGCACCAGGCCGTGTTCGGCAATGGCCACCAGGGTTGCATTGAGCACGGCGCTGGTCGCGGCATCGGCACGGCGGCCGGTGACCAGCAGGAAGAAGTAGTCGCCGAAGTTGATCTGTCCAATCAGTTCGTGTGCGAGATCCGCACCGCGAACAACGATGGTGTTTTCGTTCGAGGTGCAGATGGCAGAGCGGGGCACGGTGGCCTTGCCGATTTTCAAATGGTATCTCCAGTGATGGGCAGTAGAGGTTTCAGGCCGCGGGAACAAGCCTGAAGTCGTAGTGGGCGCTGTGAAAGGGTTTGTCCATGACCCTGCCGTCAGGTGCCTTGCCGGCGGCGTGCGAAGCGAAATCCACGATCAGGCTGTTGCGCACGCCGAACACCGCATCCGAGTCGATGTAAGGGCTGTCGGACACGAAGATATGTGTTGTCAGGCGCTCGTGGCCTGGTGCATGAAGCATCATGTGCATGTGGCCTGGGCGGTTCGGATGCCGGCCCATCCGGTGCAACATGCCACCCACCGGGCCGTCATCCGGCACCGGGTAGAAGGTCGGCTTGATGGACCAGAAGCGGTAGCTGCCGTCCGCGTCCGTGTAAAAGCGGGCGCGCAAGGCCATGCCCACGTCCTCGCCTTTTTGCATGTCGTAAAAACCTTCGCCGTCTCCCGACCACACATCCAGTGCGCAATGGGCGACCGGTTTGCCCGCCAGGTCGGTCACGCGGCCGTGGTAGTAACACGGCTCGCCGGGGTTGCCGGCGCCGATGTCGGCACCCAGCTCGAGCTCCGGTGCACCTTCCCAGTAAAACGGGCCCTGCACAGTAGCCTCGGTCGGCATGTCCTCGCCATGGCCGGCCTTGTGCGCGGCCGCGCCCCTGGCCTGGTCGATGGCCACCACCAGCATCGAGATGCCCAGCGTGTCGGACAGCAGGATGAACTCCTGGCGTTTCTCGTCGCACATCTTGCCGGTGGCGGTGAGGAACTGGATGGCGGTCATCCATTCCTCCGGTGTGAGCTGCACGTCCTGCACGAAGGCATGCGCATGTTTCACCAGGGAAGTCATCACCTGCCTGAACCGGGCGTCCTGGCAATCGGTCATGCGGTCGACCACGGCCTGCGCCAGGTCCTGTGCTTCAAGTTGCGCCATGTTTTGTCTCCTTGTCATGGTTCACGCCAGAGGGGCGCGAGGCTGATTCTGAACGCAGTCTAGGGCCTCACGGCAAGCACCGGAAGTGATTAATTTGCACAGTTATCATCGATGCCATCAATGGTAAAAATCGAGGCATTCTTCATGGAACTCCGTCATGTCCGCTACTTCGACGCTGTGGCCGAAACCCTGAACTTCACACGCGCCGCCGAACGGCTGCACGTCACCCAGTCCACGCTCTCCCACCAGATCAGGCAGATGGAGGACGAGCTCGGCACCCTGCTGTTTGACCGCAGCAGCAAGAAAGTCCGCATGACAGAGGCCGGTGAAATCCTGCGCAGCTACATGACGCCGGCGCTCGAGCAGATCGACCGCGGCGTGCAGGCCCTGCGCGGCGACGCCGAAACCCTGACCGGCAGCATCCGCCTGGGCACCACGCCCAGTTTCAACACGCGCATGGTGCCGCTGTGTGTCTCTTCCTTTCTGCATCACTACCCCGGCATCCAGGTGACGGTGGAAGAGCTGTCTGCCGCCATGATCGCCAGGCGCCTGGCATCCGGCCACCTGGACCTCGCCGTGTCGTACCGGCCCGAAGGCACGGACCTGTGGTTCGAACCGCTTTACAACGAGGAGCTGCGTCTGGTGGTGGCGACCTCGCACCCTCTGGCGAAGCGGCGGCGTGTGCGCATGGTAGAACTGCACCATGTGCGCATGGTGCTGCTGCACCCGCAGTTCCAGACCCGGCAGTTGCTGGATGAGTGTTTCGAAGCCGCAGGCGCCAGGCCGCTGGTGGTGGCGCAGCTCAATTCCGTGGCGCCGATGATCGAACTCATCCGGCAGACCGAGCTGGCCGGCATCATTGGCGAGACCGCCGTCTCCCCTTCCGCCGACCTGCGGGTGGTGCCGCTGGAAGACCCGACCCCGATACGCACGCCCGGCATGCTCTGGCAAAAGGGTGCCACGCGCTCTCCGATGATCAAGCACTTTGCGGACATCATTCGCCGGGCCGCTGGCCCGGCCGGCTGAACGCCGCGGATTTACAGAACCGTGCATGCCTGTTCAAAGGAAAGGCGCGGGTTGCGGTCGAACAGCTTGCTGTCGTCGCCATAACCCAGGTTGATCAGGAAGTTGGCCTGCAGGCGGCCATCGGGGAAAAACTCCGCATTCACCTTGGCCAGGTCCACACCGCTCATCGGCCCGCAATCGAGGCCCAGGGCGCGCGCCGCCATGATGAACCAGCCCCCGCCCAGCGTGCCGTTGCGTGCGGCTGTTCCCTGTGCCAGGGCAGCATTTCCCTCGAAGTTTTCCTTCGCGCCCGGCTTGTGCCAGACCTGAGGCATGTGTTCGTAGAACTTCGTGTCGTTGGCAACGATCACGGTGACGGGCGCATCCCGCGTCTTGTCCAGGTTGCCGGGCGACAGCGTCGGGAGCAGGCGGGCGCGCGACTCCGGCGTGAGCAGGAACACAAAGCGCGCAGGCTGGGTGTTCATCGATGTCGGGCCCATGCAGGCCAGTTCGTACACCTGTTTCAACAAGGCAGTGGGCACCGGTTGCCCATTGAAGCCGTTGGCGGTGCGCGCCTTGAGAAATAACTGGTCGAGGCAGGAAGCGGAAATTTGCATGATGGATATCTCTTGGGGAAAGTGAAAAAATGGAAAATCAGTCGGGCGTGATGCCCAGCTCGCGCACCAGCCTGGACCAGCGCTCGATGTCGCGCTTGACCAGGGCCCGGGTCTCGGCCATCGACAGGCTCAGCGACCGGCCGCCGGCCTTGCGGAAGATGTCGCTCACTTCCCGGGATGCGATGACGGTTTCCAGGTCAGCACGCAGCCGCTCCAGGACTTTGGGCGGCGTCTTGGCCGGTGCGAAAAAGCCGAACCATGACTCGAGGTCCAGCTTGGCTACGCCGGTCTCCGTGATGGTTGGCACATCGGGCAGCGTCGGCTGCCGCGTCAGGCCCGACACCACCAGGGCGCGTGCATTGCCGGCCTCGATTTGCGGGCGTGCCGTGGGCGACAGATCAAAGAAAAAATCGACCCGCCCGCCCAGCAGGTCCTGGTAGGCGGCCTGCGCACCCCGGTAGGGAATATGTGTCAGTTCCACCCCGGCCTGCTGCCACAAGGCGGCAGCGATCACATGCTGCCCCGACCCGTTGCCGGCCGACGCATAGCTGAGGCGGGTGGGATTGGCTTTGGCAAAGGCGATGACTTCCCTGAGCGATTTGTAAGGCAGGTCCCTGCGTCCCATCAGGGTGTAGCTGTAGGCCACTGCCAGGCCCAGCGGTTCGAAGTCGCGCAGGCTGTTGTAGGGGGGCTTGCGGTACAGGCCCATGTTGATGGCAAGATTGGAAATGGACCCAGTCAGGAGCGTGTAGCCATCGGGCTCGGCCTTGGCGGCCAGGTCGGTACCAATGAGTGTCCCGGAGCCAGTGCGGTTTTCCACCACCACCGGCTGCCCCAGGGATTTGCCAAGCCGTTCGGCCAGCACCCGGCCCACAAAATCGAACCCGCCGCCTGGCGGCTGCGGCACGATGACACGCAAGGGCTTGCTGGGAAATGCACCTTGTGCAAAACCGGGGCTGGTGCTGCACACGGCGATGGCGGCAAGCGCCGCTCTGCGGGTCAGAGTCTCAATCATGGCAAGTCTCCTCTTTGTTTTTGAAATGGTCAAACGAACTGCAAAACCTCCACACGCACTCGAGATCAGCGCTCCAGCGCACCGCCTGCCAGCCAGCGCGCGCCGCGCCGGTACAACTCATCGACCACCAGCCCCTTGAGCATGGGCATGTCCAGCTTGACGGTGTAGCCAATGCGCGTCTGGATATAAGCCAGGTGGCGGTAGCCCTCGGGAAACCCCTGCAGTGCCTGGGCATCGAGCGAAACGCTGGCCGTCGAATCAACGGGGTCGATGCGGTCCTTTTCATAGATGGGCTGGCGGTGCAGCAATTTCCACCGGCCTTCGTGCTTTTGCACGAAGTCGTAGAACCGCCCGGTACAGACCACGTCGCACAGGACCGGGCCCTGGGTACCTTCAACCATGCCGCGCTGGGAGATCGTCATCTTGGTTTGCGCAATCGCGCGTTCGCCTGCCACCTCGACGGCCGAGCCGCCGAGAAAATGCAGAATGCTGACGCCTTTGGCCCAGCCCTCTTTCGTCACGCGGATGAAGTCCGCAAAAGGCCCCTGGAACCAGGTGGCCATCATCACGCCCTCCGGGTGCCAGACGGTGGCAAAACGCTCCCAGTCGCCGGCGTCGCGCCAGACCGCCCAGCGCTCCACCATCTGGCGGATCAGCAGTTCGTCTTCCATGGCCGGGTTCATGCTGTTGTTCATGGGCTTGTTTCCTTTTGTTGATGTGGGGTGTGCGCACGGCCCTCCGGCGGATCCTCGTAATCCACCTGGTGCCGGGCAACGCGCAGGTCGGCCAGCTCCTGTTTGACGCGCAGATGCTCCGGGTGCGTGGCATAGGCATCGAGTGCGGCCTGCGTCTCGAACTCCGTGTACAGCACCACATCGCAGGCGTAGTCGACGCCGCTGGAGTCAATGCCGACCTCAAGGTGCAGCAAGCCCGGAATGCGCCCGCGCAGCGACTCGAAGCTGCGCCTGAGCAGGCTGCTGCCCTGGGCTTTTTCCGCCGGCGTGTCGCCGCGCAGGTTCCACATGACGATGTGTTTGATCATGGGGGGAAGCCGGCTTTCTGCGGCCACAGGTTCACGAAGGCATGGATGCTGTTGCTTGCATAAACCCCTGCGCGGGTGAAAGGCTCGCCGGCCAGCCAGGCCTGTGCTGCCTCGCGCGAATCGAAGTCGATCGCCAGCAGGCTGCCGATCATGGTTTCGCCATCATCGCCGACCAGCGGGCCGGCAAACGCAATGCGGTCCGCGACGGCGGCCAGGTAGGCTTTATGCTCGGGCCGCACGCGCAGGCGCAATTCGCCGCGGCCGGGTTTGTCGATCAGGAAAAAGGTATGGATCACTTTATCTGGCCGGTTGGATCGGTTGAGTGGGGTTGAGGACAAAATCGAAATCAAGGCTGTAGCTGCCGTCGCTCTGCTGCACCCAGTCAGCCACCAGCGACTGGCGCACGCCGAACACGGCATCGGAATCCAGCCAGGGGTCGCCGTTGCGAAACACATGCGTCACCAGGGTCTCATAACCGCTGGCCTTGATCATGAAATGCAGGTGGGCCGGACGCCAGGCGTGGCGTTTGGTGGCCCGCAGCATGTCACCGACCGGACCATCAAAAGGAATCTGGTAGGCCTCGGCAACGATTGTCTGAAAGTGGAACCTGCCATCGGCGCCGGAATGCAGGACGCCTCGCCCCTGGGGGTGGTCAAGGCCCGCGTACTGCACGTCGTAGTTGCCGTCCGCGTCGGACTGCCAGACGTCGATGACTGCTCCGGCCACCGGTGTGCCGTCCAGGGCTCGGACGCTACCGCGCACCACACAGGGCTCGCCCCTGGCGCCGTTGGCCACGTCATCGCCATGCCCGTAGTGCGGTGCACCTTCGACATGAAAGGGACCGAACACCGTCGCTTCGGTACAGCCTTGCGGCTTGTCGTTGTTCATGGCTACGGTCAGCATGGACAGGCCCAACGTGTCACTGAGCAGGATGAACTCCTGGCGCTTGTCGTCGCATTTCTGGCCTGTGGCGGTGAGGAATTCAATGCCTGCCAGCCACTCTTCCTCGGTCAGTTTCACTTCACGGGCAAAGGCATGCAGATGCTGCACCAAGCTGGTCATGAGCTCTTTCAGGCGTGCATCGGGCGTGCCGGCAAAGCGCGCAATCACGGCCTGGGTGATGGTGTCCTGATTGAGGTTTCTCACGGTCAGCTCTCCCGCCGGACCGCCTCAGGGCAGGCTGGCGTCTCCCCGGAGGTGCGCGAACAAATGTGAGCGTGGCGATCCATACTTTTCCTCGGGTTAGCTCTCTGAACAACAAATGTAGGGGGCAGGCAGAATTTGGAGAAGCCGGCGGGCGCAAATGACTTTTCCACGCCGTGGAAAAAAGGAAGCCCGTCCCGCGCCACAATGCGGCAGTCAACAAGAACATCGCGCAAAAATGCAGGAGACCGGGCTTGGACCGCTGGACTGAAATCGAACTGTTTGTACAGGTGGCCGAAACCGGCAGCCTCAGCCGTGCCGCCGAAGCGCTGGAACTGTCCAACGCTGCCGCCAGCCGGCACCTGTCGGCGCTGGAGGAACGGCTGGGCGCCCGCCTGGTTGAGCGCAACACGCGCCGGCTCTACCTCACCGACACCGGCCAGGAATTTTTCAGCCGTGCCAAAACCATCCTGTCCGACCTCAAGGATGCGGAGTCGGCGGTCAATGCCACGGCACTGAACCCGACCGGCATGCTGCGCATCACGGCCTCGCTGTCGTTTTCGCTGCACCATGTGGCACCGCTGCTGCGCGAGTACACGCAGCGCTACCCCAACGTGACCGTGCATGTCGAAGCCGCCAACCGTTACCTGGACATCATCGACAACAACATCGATGTCGCCATCCGCACCCGCGAGATCGAGCCCGACTCCAACATCACGATCCGCCGCCTGGGCGAGACGCGGCGCATCCTCGCCGCCTCGCCGCGCTACTTTGCCCAGTACGGCTTTCCCAAAACGCTGGAAGAACTGCACAAGCACAAGCTGCTGATCTACACCTACGCCAACAATCCCAACGAGCTGCGCTTCACCCGGGACGGTGAAACCACCACCGTGACGGTCAGGGGCCTGCTGGAGTCCAACGATGGCCAGATCCTGCGCACCGCGGCGCTCGACGGCATGGGCATCCTGGTGCAGCCCAGCTACATCGTCTACAACGACATCGTTGCCGGACGCCTGGTGCCGGTGCTCGACGACTGGGACCTGCCGCACCTGACCATCAACCTCGCCTACCCCAGCCGCAAGCACCTGTCGGCCAAGGTGCGCACCTTCATCGACTTCATGGCCGAGCATTTCGCGAAGCAGGATTACGAGCGCAAGTGGACCGGGCGGTTTGGCGTGTACTAACAGGAAAAAGCACCGTCTCCGTGCCCGCCACGGGCTGGCATGCCTGCAGCGGTCAACCGCCGCTCGCTCACTATTTAATAGCTGCTTATTCCCGCGCTGACTGGGCTGGCGGGCAATTTGATACATCAAACAGCCCACCCACCCTCATGCCGAGGTTCCGGGCCGGTAAGCCAGCTGCTGCGCCACAAAGCCTTCAAACGCAGCCAGCAGGGGCTGGAATTTACTGGCGTCGCCCTCCAGCTGGGCCAGCGCGGCGCAGGTGGCTTCCAGTGTGGACAGCTGGTCAGGCTTGTGGGCGCGGCGGATCAGGTAATTCGACGCCGGCATGTCCTGCAGCGCCAGCCGCGGCAGTTGCTGCAGCCAGGGGTTGAGGTAAAGCATCCTGCGGCTCTTGCGCCAGGTGCCGTCGAGCACGACCAGGCACAGGCGCGAGGGATCCTGCAGCAGTGCGGGCGCCAGCTGCGGCGGGTTTGCCAGGCCCGGTGAGGGGTCCTGCACGGTTTCGGGGTACAGAAGAATGTGCTGCTTTCCGCGGCCGGACTCAGCCCCGGCTTCCGGCGGCGTTGGCCACAAGTCCTGCACGGCAAACACCTCACCGGCCAGCATCCGGCTGCGCGGCAGGCTCAGGTGCAGCAGCCGCGCGCTGCCCTTGGCCACGTCCACCTCCAGCGGATGCTGCAGGATCAGCACCTCGACCCCATGCGCCACCGGAGTGATCCAGCGGCAGATGCAGCTGCTTTGCGGACGCATGCAGGTTGCGCAGCGCGGGCGTCTGGCCGGGGGCGCGGGTGCCGGCACCATGTCAGGAGATGCGCACCGGCTCCCGGCTCATTGGCCGACCAGGGCGCCGTACGCGAGGCGTGTGTCGGGAGCCACCGAGGCCAGGACCTGCACGTAGGACGTCTGGTGGCGGGCCAGCAGGCGCGCCGAAGCCACGGCCCTGGACCGGCAGTACCAGTGGCAGGTGTGCTGCATCAGGAACAGCTCGGCCGAAACGATGAAGGCCTTGGCTTTGGGTGCCAGGCCCTGGCTGTTCTCCACCGCCTGGCAGATACCCCGCGCGTGGATGGCCAGCGCCTTGCGCAGGTCGAAGGTGGCTCCGGGGAAAAGGCGGTCGGCATGGGGAATGGCCAGCGCCAGCTTGCTCACGCGCGCTTCCGCCTCCTCGACCCTGGAAAAATCAGCGACGAAGCGTTTGAACTGTGCGCACAGTTCCTGCTCTGACGAGGTCTGCAGGTTCCAGATCTGCGCCTGGCGCTCCGGATCCTTCTCGCCCAGGGCCCGCAGGTAACCCCCGGTCAGGTTTTCCATCAGCTTTTCGATCTGGTGCTTCCCGAGGTGACTGCCGAGCAAGGCGATGCGCCTGTTCTGGTCCCTGGATTTGAGCGTATAGACGGCAAAGGCGCCCACCACCAGCATAAGAAGAATTATTTCCATCACTACATGTACAAGTCATTAAGCAGGACCTGAGTGTAGTGGCCGCCCACATCTCTCAAACGCGTGGCCGCATCCCTTCATACGCATCCTGCAGCAGTTGCCGTATCGCACTGCGCTCCAGCGGACGCGGATTCGGGTACTGGTTCTGCATCGCGATGTCGCAGGCCTTGTCCAGGTCGATCTCTTTCATGCCGATATCGCGCAGCGCCACCGGTGCGCCATTGTTCCTCGCCAGGTCGAACACTGCCTGCGCTGCACTGCTTCCCTGCAGCGCGGTGGCGATGGCCCGCATGGCCTGCGGCGCCGCAGCGGCGTTGTAGGCCAGTGCATGCGGCAGCACGATGGTATGGGTCTCGGCATGCGGCAGGTTGAAACTGCCGCCCAGGGTGTGGCACAGCTTGTGGTGCAGGGCCATGCCCACATTGCCCAGCACGGTGCCGCAGAGCCAGGCGCCGTAGAGGGCATCGCTTCTGGCGGTTATGTCATTTGCTATTTTTTTGATAGCTGGCAGTGCCCGCCCCATGGCGGCAATCCCCTCTTTTGCCATCAAGTCCATGACCGGGTTGCTGTCCACCGAGTACAGGCCTTCGGCCGCATGGGCGATGGCATTGATGCCGCTGGTAACGCTCATGCCAACAGGCAGGCTCAGCGTCAGTTCGGGGTCGTAGATCACGGTGCGCGGCAGCACATGCGCGTCCTTGCCGGTTTTTTTCATCCCGGCCTCGGTGATGCCGTAGATGGGTGTCATTTCCGAGCCGGCATAGGTTGTGGGAATCGCCAGGATGGGCAAGCCGGAATCGAGCGCGATGGCCTTGCCCAACCCGGTGGTGGAGCCGCCGCCGATGGCAACCGCGCAATCGGCGCCAAGTTTGCGGGCCAGCTCGCGCGCTTCACGCGCGGTTTCCATCGGCACATGCATGACAGCGCGGTCAAACACACCGGCAGCACGCGGCCCCAGCAGGCCGGCAATCATTTCAGCCGAAGCGCGCTGCTCCGGCGTGGACAACACCAGGGCCTTGCGTGCGCCCAGCGCCTCGATCTCGCGGCCCAGGTGCTGCAGGCTGCCGGCGCCGAAAACGACACGGGCCGCCTGGGCGTTGTAGACAAAATTTCTCATGGCTTCTCTTGTAAATCAGTGGACAAACCTGCACTGCGTTCGACGGTCTTGATGATGGCAGCGTAATCGTCCTGGCCGTCTCCCTGCGCCATGGCTGCATGCATCAGCTGGTGCGTCAGCGCGGTCTGCGCCAGGGGTGCGTGCACGGCTTCCCCTGCGCCCAGGATCAGGTCCAGGTCCTTGATCATCTGCCCGACCGTGAACGTCGGCGTGAAGTCACGCTGCGAAAGCTGCACTGCCTTGGCCTTGACGATGGGCGAGGCTACCGCACTCGCACCCAGCACCTGCCACATGTCGCCCCAGTCCAGCCCGCCCTTGCGGCCCAGGGTCAGGGCTTCGGCCAGCATCGCGCTGGTTTGCGCAATCATCAGGTTGACCACCAGCTTCATCAGGCGCGCCTGCTCGGCCTCACCCAGGTAGAACTGGTTGGGCCCCAGGGCCTTGAGCAGCGGCAGCACGGCGTCATAGGCCGCGCGCGGCCCGGACGCCATCACCGTGAGCTGCGCGGCCTCCGCCATCTTGTTGTTGCCCGACACCGTGGTACGCAGGTAGAACACGCCGGCCGCCGCCAGCACCCCGGCAACCTCGGCCGAGGCCTCCTGCGACACCGTGCTGGTGTCCACATAGACGGCCCCGCGCCGGGCTGCGCGGGCCACTTGGGCACCGACGCTGCGCAGGGCAGCATCGTTGGGCAGGGAAGAGAACACCACGCCGGCGCGTCCGGTGGCTGTGTCGATGTCCGGTACCGGCTCCAGGCCCTGCTGGTGCGCGAGTTGCAAGCGCTCGGTGCTGGGGTCGCTGACGGTCACCGCATGACCGGCCGCCTTCAGGTGCAAGGCCATGGGCAAGCCCATCTTGCCGACGCCGAAGAAATGGATCAGCTCGCTCATGGCAAGCCCCGTAGCCAAAGCCGGGCCAACATCGACAGCTGCCGGGAGCAGATCATGAATTTTTCTCCTGAAATTCTGCCGGAGGCACAGCCGCCATGGCGCGGTCGTAACAGGACAGGTCAAGGTATTTACCAGGCGCCGGCGGTGTGCCACCCCATAGTCCCTCCATCTCGGCGCGGATCGCAAGCACGACCGCAAAACCATCGCTGCTGAAGCGGGCATCAGGTGCCAGGCCGGAACCTGGTGCCACCAACGCTTCATAAGTGCTCTCCGCAAGCCCGGGCGACAGTTTGAAGTGGCTTGTCAACAGCGCGACCATCGCGCTGCGATGCGCCGGGTTCATCACGTGGCGCTGCCCTTCGATATAGGCAGCCAGGTAGAGTGCCAGCACCTCGGTGTGGTCCTGGCCCCACCGGCGCATCACGAACGCGCCTGTCGCCTGGTAAGGCCCGAGCAGCTCGAACTGGCTGCCCAGGCTTTTCAGGCCTTTTTCACGCGACGTGAATGAAAACGGCGGATTGAGCATGCCGGCGGCCAGCTGCGGGTCGGCCACCATCGCCGTCGAGCGCGGGCCGGTGCCGCCGGCCAGCCGGACGCCGTAGTCGCGGTTTTCCAGCAGGCCATGGTTCTTGAGGATTTTTTTGGCCACCAGCGCATAGGCAGTGTTGGGTGCATCGACCGCAAGCAGCTTGCCGCGCAGGTCCTGCATCGAGTTGATCTCGGCGCGCACCATGAAGTCGTTCATGCCGGCGTCGCCGCCGCAGACAATGACTGTATCTTCACCGCTTTCTGCCATGGCCACCGCGTTGTCTACCGCCGCATGTGCAATCTCGAACCGGCCTTCGGTCAGACCGGCGCGCTGCTCGCCGGAGTTGGGTGTGTGCTGTATGTCTATCGCCAGCCCGCGCCGGGCAAAACAGCCGGTGGCGACAGCGGCCAGTAGCGGCAGGTTGCTCGAGGTGTTGAATATGTTGACGCGCAGCTTCATGAAGAAGTCTCCTCGGCCAGCGCGGCCCGGGTGATGTTGTCGGTTGTGAGAGGCAGGTTGCGCACCCTCACCCCAAGCGCGTCTGCCACGGCATTGGCAATGGCTGCAGTTACCGGGCCATGGGTCGCTTCCCCCGCACCCACCGATTTACAGTCGGGCCGGTCGATGATCTGCACCTCGACTTGCGGCACTTCGGAGAAACGCAGGATCGGGTAATTTTCCCAGCTGGTGCTCAGGATGCGGGTGCGGTCAAACTGCACCGCTTCCTTGAGCACCCAGCTGACGGTCTGGATAGCACCGCCTTCGATCTGGTTGATCACCCCATCGGTGCTGACCACCCGGCCGACGTCCACCGCAATCCACAGCTTGTCGACCCGCAGCTCGTGCCCGGCGGTGACGGACGCCACCACCGCACAGTAAGCGCCTGTGTTCTTGTATTTGGCAAAGGCCAGACCCATGCCCTGCCCTTCGGCATCGGACAGGCGGCTTTTCCGGCCGGACCAGCCAGCCATCTGCGCCACTGCCTCCAGCACCGCCCGGCCACGCGGGTCAGCCAGGTGGCGCAGGCGGAATGCCAGCGGGTCCACTTCCAGGCCTGCTGCAATCTCGTCCAGGAAAGACTCAATCGCAAAGACATTGCAATGCGCCCCCAGCGAACGCAGCGACGACGTGCGAATCGGCATGGTGAGCGTGCGATGGTTCAGCACCAGCCACTGGGCAAAGTCATACAGCGGCACTGCATTGCGTTCGGCACCGCCGCCGCTGGCCAATGGCATATTGGTCGCGATCTGCGGTGCAAACGGCTGTTCCAGCAGCGTGGCCGCAAGCAGCACCGGTACCGTGCTGCGGCCCGGCCGCATGCTGTGGCCGGTGGACCAGACCTCGTGCCGCCAGTCGGCAATCAGGCCATCGGCGCCCACCTCGGCCTGAAGCTCCACGGCCATGGCCGCGCCAAAAGGCGAACAGCCAAGTTCGTCTTCGCGCGTCCATACCACCTGTACCGCCAGGCCGGGCACAGCGCGGGCCAGCAGTGCGGCATCGCAGGCAACGTCATCGGCGCCATTGTGGCCATAACACCCAGCCCCCTCGACATGCTGCACGGTGATCGTCTCGGCCGGTACCGCCAGCACAAGGGCCAGGTCGGCACGCAGGGGGTAAATGCCCTGGCTGTGCGTCCAGATGTCAATCGAAGCCGGCTGGTAACGCGCAATCGCACAGGATGGCGCTATCGAGGCATGGGCCAGAAACGGGCGCGAGTAGGCCGCCTGGAAACGGCGCGTCGCGGCAGGCAACAGGCCGGCAGCGTCGGCCGGCTTTTTTTCGCCTGCCAGGGTAGTCTCGGCAGGCTGGGCACGCAGAAAGGCCGGCAGCTCGTGCATGTCAGGCAAGGCGCTGAACTCGCGCCAGTGGGCCGCCGCGGCGAGTTGTTTCAAGGCCTGGCCGGCGCGGTACTCGTTGTCGGCAACCACACCGAGAAAACTTCCGTCGCGTACCGTGCACACCACCCCTGGCAGCGCCTGCACGGCCGCCAGATCGACATCGGCCAGCATGGCGCCCGGTGAAGGCGGATGCAGCACGCGGCCATACAACATGCCCGGCAATCTCACGTCGTGGATAAAACGGGGCCGTCCGCTGAGCTTGTCCGGTATGTCCAGGCGCTGCACCATTTGCACTCCCCCATGCGCCGCCGCGTCTTTGGGTCGGGCCAGCCCATTCGCCTCGCATTCGAGCAGAGTGGCATCGGCCAGTGCCCAGTAGCTGGTGGCCGGACCAGCCTGATCGCCCCGCACCCGGATGCAGCCGTCCACCACCTCGAGGCGATGCAGGGCGTCTTCGGCCAAATGGAACTGCTTCACTGCAGCTTGCAGGTATAACAAACGCGCTTCGGCACAGGCCTGGCGCAGGGCGCCACCCGACTCCTGCACCGACAGGCTGCCGGCCGTCATTCCCTCGTTCGGGCCCGCCACGGTACTTGCCGGCACCAGGCGGATGCGCGACACCGCGACATCCAGTTCTTCTGCTGCGATTTGTGCCAGTACCGTGCCAATGCCCTGGCCGAACTCGACCTTGCCGCTGCACACCGACACCGTGCCGTCTGCGTGAATGGCCAGCCATTGCGACAGGCGGCGGTTGGTGTTCAGCCCGCCGGGCAACATCGCCTGTGCCTCCAACCGGGCAGGCGCAGCGGAATGCGCGCTGTTCACGCTGCAGCCCCGGCAGCGGCACGCAGCACGGCGCGCACGATGCGATTGTGAGTGCCGCAGCGGCACAGGTGCCGGTCCAGCACCTGGCGGACCTGCTGCTCGGTCGGGTGCGGCTGCTGCTGCAGCAATGCGGCAGCACTGATGAGGATGCCGGACAGGCAGTAGCCGCACTGGGCAGCTTGCTCGTCGACAAAGGCCTGCTGCAGCGGGTGCAGGACATCGCCACGGCCCAGACCCTCCACTGTGACCACTGCTTTGCCCTGCGCGGCCCACAAGGGCGTGTCGCAGGCAGGCACGGAAACACCACCCAGCAAGACATGGCAGGCGCCGCACTGGCCGGCACCGCAGCCAAAACGGGAGCCCTTCAGATCGCAGTCATTGCGCAAAATGGTCAGCAGCGGCGTCGCCTCCTCGGCCTGCACGGCGTGCTCACAGCCATTGACCTGCAGAAGGAAGCTGCGAACAGCCATCAGCGCCTCCCGGCCTCCCGGCCACAACGCAGCATGTTCACTTCGGCGCCGCCTTCATGACTGCGCCCAGGACCGTGAATTCTTCCTTGATATAGGCGTCGAACTGTTCGGGTGTCATCGGCATGGACTCGGCACCCAGCTTGGCCATGCGCTCCCTGACCTCGGGCTGCGCCAATGCCTTTCCCACTTCAAGGTTGAGCTTGTTGACAATGGCGCGCGGTGTCTTGGCTGGCGCCAGCAGGCCGATCCAGAAGTCGAAGACAAAACCCGGTACGCCGGCCTCGGCCACCGTGGGCACATCGGGCAGCGCCGACGAGCGCCTGGCGGTGCTCACGGCAAGCGCCCGCATGCGGTTGTCACGAATCGTAGGGATTGACGCAAGCACCGGGGTGAACATGAAATCGACCCGGCCCGCGCTGGTTTCGACAATGGTTTCCGGCGTCCCCTTGAAAGGAATGTGCGTCACCTGGATGTCCGCGGCGCTGCGGAATTTCTCGGCATTGACGTGAGTGGCGCTGCCCACCCCCGCCGATGCGTAGTTCATTTGCCCGGGCTTGGCCTTGGCCGCAGCGATCAGCTCGCGCACCGATTTGATCGGGCTGCCGGCACCCACCACCAGCACACTGGGCAGCGCGGCCAGCGGTATGACGCCCGCAAAGTCGCTCACCGTGTCGTAAGCCAGGCCGCTGTAGAGCACCGGGTTGACCACGTGGCCCGTGGACACCACCAGCAGGGTGTAGCCGTCGGGTTCGCTCTTGGCAACCTGCGCGGAGCCCAGCGTGCCGCCGGCACCGGGACGGTTTTCAATCACCACCGGCTGCCCCATGCTGGCTGTGAGCCGCTCACCCACGATGCGCGCCATGATGTCGGTGGCGCTGCCCGCCGTGAAGGGAACGATGATCTTGATGACCCTGGCAGGGTAGTCTTGCGCGGCACCGGCCGAAGGCGCCTGCGACCACGCGGTGGTCGCTGCCAGCAGGGCAGCGGTCGCAATAAGAAAACGTTTCATGGTTTGTCTCCTAGGTTTGTTATAAAAACAGGTCTCCGCCCTTTGCGCACGGACACTGTCAGCTATTGTTTTTATAGCGACAGCGCCTTCGCGATCTTTTTCCCCGACGCCTGCAGGGCCGCCAGATGCGGTTGCAGGTCCACGTCCAGCAGTTGCCCGTGACGCTTTTTCCAGCGCCCGGCCACCATCACGCTGTCGATGTTGGCCAGCGAGGTTTGCATCACGACCGAGCTGACCGGGTCGTGGACCGGCTGCATGTTGAGGTCGTTCGCGCTGATCATCACCAGGTCGGCCTGCTTGCCGGCGGCCAGCGAGCCGATGCGGTGCGATGCTTTCAGCATGCGTGCGCCTTCCACCGTCACCCATGACAGCGCCTCGCGCGTCGTGATGGTCGAGGTCGGCGGGATGGTTCCATGGGTTTCACGGTAGGCGACGTTGTCGAGCGAGCGCTGGATGCCCAGCGCAATGCGCGCCTGCGACAGCATGTCGCCGCTCATCACGCTTTCCAGGTCCACACCCAGCGACGGCGCGCGGCCGAAGGCCCGCAACCGCCCGGTCAATGGGTGGCCGTGGCCCTGGCTCATTTCACTTTCCGCGGCCGCTGAAAAACTCATGCCCAGTTCACAAAAGCGTTTCAACTGCACATCGTCCAGCGCATGGCCGTGCACGATGTTGATGTGTTCGCCGAGCAGGCCGGCGGCTTCGAGCTTCTCCCAACCATCCGGCGTGCGCGCCGGACCGCCCCCCTGGTGCAATGAAGCAATCAGCCCCAGGTCCTTGGCCATCGCGAAGTCGTGCAACGCCACATCCAGCGTTGAATAATGCGGCCCGAGTATCGCTGCCTGGATGCTCAGCAGCGGCTGGCCCTGGTGCGCCTTGAGCAGGCGTTCAATTTCGGCGCGCGGGTGCGGCACCTCCCAGAAAGGCGCCCGACCCGGCTGCGGATCGGGCTTGGGTGTGCCATGGAAAAAGGCGGCCCGTATGCCTGACACCAGCAAGCCGGCGATGGCCGCATCGTTGTGTGCCGGCGTCGGGTTGTTGTGGCACCAGTCGGCCAGCGTGGTCGTGCCGCAATTGAGCTGATTCAGCGAGCCCACCAGCGTGGCAATGTACAGGTCGTCCGGCGTGAACACCGTGGCCAGCCCCGCGTGCATCTTCTTGAAGTATTCCAGCAGTGTCCAGTTGGCCGCCAGCCCGCGCAGCGCGGTCTGCCAGGTGTGCATGTGGGCATTGACGAGACCCGGGATGATGATATGGCCGGTCGCATCGACCACCTGCGCATCATCAGCCTGGATGCGGGGCGCAATCTCGGTCAGCGTGTCGCCCGTGATCAGGATGTCGCCGGTGAGCAGGTCGCCCAGCGCATCCATCGTGACGATGGTCGCGCCTTTGATCAGCGTCTGGTTCGTGCTCATGGCAAGCGCAGGCCGGTAAAAAATGGTCGCCACGCGGTACACCCTTTCAAGCCGAGGCCGCGGAACTGGCTTTGCCAGGCCGCAGGCGCAGCGGCACCCTCGGGGGGCAGCGCATTACACGCAGTGAAAAGCGTGGGGGCCATATCCTAGCTTTCCAGTCCGTCGCTCATCTTGACGTTTTCGGATTTCAGTTCCAGGCCCGCATCCCTGGCGGTTTCCACCAGCAGCACCGCAAAGTCGATGTCGTCATGGCCGCGCCCGACCATACGCGCGACCGACTCGCGGGTGGCCGCTGCGGCAGGCATGGCCACGCCGTGCGCGCGGGCGGCGCCCAGGCCGAGGTCCATGTCCTTGAGCAGCAACTTGGGCGTGAAGGTCACCTGGTCGAAGCTCAGGTTGGTCAGCATCGGCGTCTTGTATTTCGTGTACATGGAGCCGAGCACCGAGTCGTTGATGCTCTCGAGGAATACATGGCGCGGAATGCCGGCCTTTTCGGCCAGCACCGTGATCTCGCAGAGGTTCTGGATGATCACGCCGAACATGGTGTTGTGCGCGATCTTCCAGATGCGCGCGAGCTCTCCCTCGCCCACCCACATCACCTTGCGGGCCATGGCCTGCAGGTAGGGCTCGACCTCGGTGTACAGCGCTTTCGGGCCCGAGGCCACCTGCAGCAGCTTGCCGGCCTTGGCCACCTTGGCATTTCCGGACACCGGCGAGCACAGATAGCCCACCCCCATGGCTTCAAGCCGCGTGCGGATCTCGGCCGAACCTTCCTGCGAAATGGAGGAGCTGTCCACGACAATTTTGGGTTTGGCCGCGCCAGCCACCAGGCCGCCTTCACCGAACAGCACCTGCTTCAGGTCGTCGGTGGTGGACACCATGGTGAACACAATGTCGCAGGAGGCCAGGTCCTGCTTGCTGCCGACAATGGTGGCACCGTACTCGGCCAGCGGTGCGGCTTTGGACGCGGTGCGGTTCCACACACTGACCTCGTTGCCGCCCTTGATCAGGCGTTTCGCCATGGCCTCGCCCATGCGTCCCAAACCTATCCATCCGATGCGTTTGCCCATTGTCTTTCCTTGTTCCTGTTAACCACGCCCAGTGTGCAGCAGCACCTGCCCGGGTTCAAGAAATCCAGCGGAAATCAGTTTTCCCTTTCGTGGAAAAAAGGCAAAAAAAAGCCGCACAGCGTGCGGCTTTCTGGGTGAAACCGGCCGGCCTGGGTCAGGTCAAACGCGCTCCAGCACCACGGCGATGCCCTGCCCCACGCCGATGCACATGGTGCACAGGGCGTAGCGGCCGCCCGTGCGGTGCAGCTGGTTCACCGCCGTGGTGATGAGCCGCGCACCGGAAGCACCCAGCGGATGGCCCAGCGCAATCGCGCCGCCGTTCGGGTTGACGCGCACATCATCGTCCTGCAGGCCCAGCAGGCGCAGCACCGCCAGGCCCTGGGCGGCAAAGGCTTCGTTGAGTTCGATGACGTCCATCTGCGCCAGGCTCAGGCCGGTCAGTGCCAGCACTTTTTCTGTGGCAGGTGCGGGGCCTATGCCCATGATGCGCGGTGGCACACCGGCCGTCGCCATGCCGACGATGCGCGCGCGCGGCGTGAGGCCGTTCTGCTTCGCAGCTTCTTCATTGGCAATCAGCAGCGCACAGGCACCGTCGTTCACGCCCGAGGCGTTGCCCGCCGTGACGCTGCCGTCGGGCCGCACCGCACCCTTGAGTTTGGCCAGCGCCTCCATCGACGTTTCGCGCGGGTGCTCGTCCTTGCCGACAACGACCGGCTCGCCTTTTTTCTGGACAATGGTGACCGGCGTGATTTCGGCGTCGAAGAAGCCGGACTTCTGCGCCGCCACCGCTTTGAGCTGGGAAGCCAGCGCCATCCTGTCCTGGTCTTCGCGGCTGATCTTGTACTCCAGAGAGACGTTTTCTGCCGTTTCCGGCATCGCATCGGTGCCGTACTTTTCCTTCATCAGCTTGTTGACGAAGCGCCAGCCGATGGTGGTGTCGTACATCTGCGCGGCGCGGCTGAACGCCGTCTCTGCCTTGCCCATCACAAACGGTGCGCGGCTCATGCTTTCGACGCCCCCGGCGATCATCATGCGCGCCTCGCCGGCCTTGATGGCGCGGGCCGCTGTGCCCACGGCATCCATGCCGGAGCCGCACAGGCGGTTGATGGTGGCGCCCGGCAGTTCCAGCGGCAGGCCGGCGAGCAAGGTCGCCATGTGCGCGACGTTGCGGTTGTCTTCACCGGCCTGGTTGACGCAGCCGTAGATCACGTCGGTCACTGCAAGCCAGTCGACCTTCGGGTTGCGCGCCATCAGCGCCTTCAGCGGCACGGCGGCCAGGTCGTCGGTGCGCACGCTGCTCAGTGCGCCGCCATAGCGGCCGAAAGGGGTACGGATGGCGTCGCAGATAAAGGCTTGGGTGGTCATGATGTTCTTCCAGATACGGATACGGATTTGTGTGGAGAGGATGTCGGAAAAATCAGGCGGCAATGGGCAGGCCAAGCAGCTTTTCAAGCTCGTCGTGTGCCAGCCCCTCAACTTTATCAATCAGCCTGAGGCCTTGCGGCGAGCATTCCAGCGTGGCCAGATCGGAATAGATGCGTTTTACACAGCCGATGCCGGTCAGCGGATAACTGCAGGTCTTGACGATCTTGCTCTCGCCTTTCTTGGTCAGCAGGTCCATCATGACCCAGGTCTGCTTGGCGCCAATGGCCAGGTCCATGGCACCACCCACGGCGGGAATGGCACCGGGCTCGCCGGTGCTCCAGTTCGCGAGGTCGCCCGTGCTTGAAACCTGGAAGGCACCGAGCACGCAGATGTCCAGGTGGCCGCCGCGCATCATCCCGAAGCTGTCGGCATGGTGAAAGAACGCCCCGCCCTTGAGCAGGGTCACCGGCTGCTTGCCGGCGTTGATCAGGTCGTAGTCCTCGTCGCCTTCGCCTGGCGCGGGGCCCATGCCCAGGATGCCGTTTTCGCTTTGCAGGATGACCTCGATACCCTCGGGCAAATGATTGGCGACCTGGGTCGGCATGCCTATACCCAGGTTCACATACGCGCCGTCGTGAATGTCTTGCGCCACGCGGGCGGCCAGTTGGTCTTTGCTTCGTTTTTGATAGGTCATGGTCAGGCCGCCATTTTGAAGCCGCCGGCCTGCGTCGCCACGCGGTCGACTTTGACGATCTGGTGCACATAAATGCCGGGCGTGACGATGTGCTCCGGGTCCATGGCGCCGAGCTCTGCGATTTCATGCACCGTCGCCACGGTGAGTTTGGCGGCGGTGGCCATGACGGGACCGAAATTGCGCGCTGCCTTGCGGTACATGAGGTTGCCCCAGCGGTCGCCGCGCTCCGCCTTGATCAGCGCCACGTCGCCGTGAATCGGCATCTCCAGCACATAGCCCTTGCCGTTGATTTCACGGGTTTCCTTGCCCCTGGCCATCTCGGTGCCATAACCGGTCGGCGAAAAAAAAGCGCCTATGCCCGCCCCTGCCGCACGGATGCGCTCGGCCAGGTTGCCTTGCGGCACGAGCTCCAGTTCCAGCTTGCCCGCGCGGTAAAGCGCGTCAAACACATGGCTGTCGGCCTGGCGCGGAAAACTGCAGATGATCTTGCGCACCCTGCCGGCTTTGAGCAGCGCCGCCAGCCCCGTGTCGCCATTGCCGGCGTTGTTATTGACGACGGTCAGGTCTTTTGCACCCTGGGCCATCAGGCCGTCAATCAGTTCGTTCGGGATGCCGGCCGTGCCAAAGCCGCCAATCAGCACGGTGGAGCCGTCCTTGACGCCGGCCAGGGCCTCAGCCACCGACCGGGCTATCTTGTTGATCATGAAACGGTCTCCGGTTGGGTGTCATTTCTGGAAATTTGTTCTTATATAGAACATATGTTCGTATAATGAATTTTAGGAGATATTGGCACCCATGGCAATTGCTGCATCGTCCTCCCGTCCCGACGGCCGCCCCGGTCCCGCACCGGGCGACAGCTATGTCCAGTCCTTTGCGCGCGGGCTCGAGGTCATCCGCTCCTTCAGCGCGCAATCGCCCCGGCAGACATTGAGCGAGGTGGCGGAGCGCAGCGGCCTGAGCCGCGCCGGCGCACGGCGGATTTTGCTGACGCTGCAAACGCTTGGTTATGTTGTCAGCGACGGCAAGTATTTCTCCCTGACCCCGCGCATCCTGGACCTGGGCTTTGCCTATCTGTCGTCCATGCCGATCTGGAACCTGGCCGAACCGGTGATGGCGTCCCTGGCCGGGGAAGTCGGGGAATCGTGTTCCGCTGCCGTGCTGGAGGGCACCGACATCGTGTATGTGCTGCGCGTGTCCACCCACAAGATCATGAGCATCACGCTGGGCATCGGTTCACGCCTGCCGGCCTATTGCACATCCATGGGGCGCGTCCTGCTGGCCGGCCTGCCGGAAGAAGAAGCGCTGGCCTGCCTGCAGGCCTCCCGGCCAGAGCCGCTGACCCGCTACACGGTGACGGACCTGGAAGCGCTGCGCCTGAAAATTGCACAGACACGCCGGCAAGGCTGGTGCCTGGTGAATCAGGAGCTCGAAGAAGGGCTGGTGTCCATGGCCGCACCGATTCATGACCGGCTGGGCCGCACGGTGGCGGCACTGAACATCAGCGGACAGGCCAACCGTACCAGCGCCAAGGCGATGCAGGAGAGCATGCTGCCGGCCCTGCTGGCCGCCGCGCAAACGATCTCGCGCCTGCTGCAGAGCAAGGGATGAGCAGCGCGGGTACCCGCCGGGTGGTCCCAGGGCAATTCGCACCTTTGAAGGCTGAGAGCAACAAGCGTGGGGGATCTTCAATCCAGCCGGGGCCGCGGGTCTGGCTTTGCCAGCCCGCAGGCGCAGCGGCCCCCTCGGGGGGCAGGAAGCTACACGCAGTGAGCGACCGTGGGGGCTATGACTTCCTCGCGCCCATGACAAGCACCACCGCGCCCAGCACGATTGAACCTATGCTCAGCCACTGCGGGATGTTGATCGACTCTTCTTCCTTGACGGTCAGCTGGATCGGTCCGATCTTGGCGGCCGTCCTGTCCTTGGTGAAACTGAAACCGCCGGTAAAAAACCCGGCCAGGCCCAGCACGATCAAGACAATGCCCGCGATCCTGATTGCATTCATGAAATTCTCCTCGCCGGATGATAGGTAAGCCGGCGCGCGCTTGCCGGTATCACGCTGCCGTGGGCGTAATTTAAGCGATGGACCCGGCACGGCGCGTAGGACATTGCCGCCTCAGCCCTTTGCACACCTGAAACACCACAGTGCCAGCGGAAATAGACCCCGTGCTACGCTTGCTGCATGTTCACCCCTTCGCAAGCCGACGTCCGCCGGTTTTTCTGCTCTGTTTACGCCAAGGCCCGCTCCGGCCAAGCACTGGAAGCTATTGAAATCATAGCTAGCCAGTGGATGGAAGAGCACCCCGAATACCACGCCGATTTCGCCGATGCCGATGCGGCGCTGGAACGGATGTACGACGTGGAGGGCGGCAAGACCAACCCCTTTCTGCACCTGTCCATGCACCTGTCGATCAGCGAGCAGTGCTCCATCGACCAGCCACACGGTATCCGGCAGGCGGTTGAATTGCTGACTGCACGGCGCAACTCGCTGCACGAAGCCCACCATCAGGCCATGGACTGCCTGGGCCAGATGGTCTGGGAAAGTCAGCGAGCCGGACGTCCGCCCGACGGCGCTGCCTACATCGCCTGCGTGCAGCGGCGAGCGACCACGGACTGAAACGCCGTCACCGCTCGATGTTCAGACCAGGGCCTGGCAGACCGCGCTGACGCGACGGTAGAGAATTTCGCCGGTGTAGAGGCCCAACACGTCTTCGCGCTTGCAGCGCTGGGACAGGCTGCCGCGACCCTGCCCGCTCAAGGTGACGACAGTTTCATAGTTGACGGCGGCCTCGCTGCCGTCTGCGCTCAGGCTGATGGCGATCTTGCCGATTTGGTATGCGGCGCGCAGGTTGGCAGCAATGAGGGCTTGGACCGAATCGCGCTGCAGAGCGCAAATTTCCCTGCGCCCGCCCTGCATTACCAAGGCCGGCGAGATCGAGTGGTCGATCACCTTGAAGGTCAGGTCGCGTCCCGCCAAGGCGCATTGCGTTTCGTAGTCGTTCCGGTTGCCTAGCTCCATCGCATAGCGCAGCAATTTGTCGACCACTGGCTCGGTGAGCTTGCCTTCAGCGCCGACCTTGTTAGGCAGGGGCTGCGCCTTGGCTGCGGCCGGAGCGGGCGCCCGCATGCAGGGTCGGTCGGAATATGTGATGCGCCCCTTCTCGTCGGCGCATTTGTGCGGGCTGGCCAGCGCATGGGACGCGGCCAAGGCCGCGGCAAGCAGCGCAACGCAGCGTAGGTGCCTGTACATGCTAGCCAGGCGCTGGGCTTAACGGAACTTGCTCTGCGGAACGGTTTTCAGGTCACCTTCCACCGATGCCAGATAGTTGGCCAGCTGCTTGAGTTCTGCATTGGTGTACTGCTTGGCCATGCCGGCCATGATGGCGTTGCCGCGACCAACCTTTGGGTTTTTGCTGTCCATCTTGTAGGACTTGAGTGCCACAAACAGGTAGTCCGCATGCTGGCCGCCGAGCTTGGGGTAGCTCGGGTCGATCGGCTTGCTGAAGTCAGCACCGTGGCAGGAAATACAGTTGGCCTTGCCCAGCAAGGCAGCCACGGCCGGATCAGGCGTTTTGACTGTTCTGGGCCCGGCGGCGGCGCTGTCTGTCACGCCGTGCTGGCTGTAATACGCGGCCACGTCGGCAATGTCCTGGTCATTGAGCGTCTCGGCAATGCCGCGCATGGTGGGATGCTTGCGCTCGCCTTTTTTATAGGCTTGCAAGGCAGCCTGGATGTACTTGGCGCCCTGGCCCGAAATCATGGGGACCTTGTAAACCTCGGGAAAGCTGGCCTGGTAGCCCTTGATACCGTGGCAACCAATACACATGGCGATTTTTCCTTCGCCGGCTTTGACATCACCCTTGATGTCCTGGGAATGGGCGGAAACCGTCACAAATGAGACAGCAAGAGCGAATAGCGTGGTGAACAGCTTTGTCATTTTGCGCGCACAATCAGGTGAGAATTTGTTATATAAAACAGCCGCTGATTATATCTGGGCCTGCCGGGGTGACTCCCGCCCCGGCCAATCCGCGCAGACCGACTCCGACCTTCCAGCTCCTACTTCCTGTCCAACATGAAATTTCAAGGCTCCAAAAACTACGTCGCCACCCAGGACCTGATGCTTGCCGTCAACGCGTCCGCCACACTCAAGAAGCCCCTGCTGGTCAAGGGCGAACCCGGCACCGGCAAGACCATGCTGGCCGAGGAAGTGGCCCAGGCGCTGAACCTGCCGCTGTTGCAGTGGCACATCAAGTCCACCACCAAGGCGCAACAGGGCCTGTATGAATACGATGCGGTCTCGCGCCTGCGCGACTCGCAGCTCGGCGACGAAAAGGTCAAGGACATCCACAACTACATCGTCAAGGGTGTGCTCTGGCAGGCTTTCACTGCCGACGAGCCGGTGGCACTGCTGATTGACGAGATCGACAAGGCCGACATTGAATTTCCCAACGACCTGCTGCGCGAGATCGACCGCATGGAGTTCTATGTCTACGAGACGCGCGAATTGATCAAGGCCAAACACCGCCCGCTGGTCTTCATCACCTCGAACAACGAAAAGGAGCTGCCCGACGCCTTCCTGCGCCGCTGCTTCTTCCACTACATCAAGTTTCCCGACGCCGACACGATGAAGCAGATCGTCGACGTGCATTTTCCCGGCCTCAAAAAAGAGCTGCTGGCCGCGGCCATGAAAACGTTTTACGACGTACGCAACCTGCCTGGCCTCAAAAAGAAACCTTCCACCAGCGAGCTGCTGGACTGGCTCAAACTGCTGGTGGCCGAAGACATTCCGCTGGAAGCGCTGCAAAGCAAGGAAGACAAGGTGGCCGTGCCGCCGCTGGTTGGCGCGCTGCTCAAGAACGAGCAGGATGTCACCCTGTTTGAAAAACTGGTGTTCATGCAGCGCCACAACCGCTAGGCCGTGATCCAGCTTCCAGCCCACCGCCCCACCGCTGCCGCCATCGGTGCGCTGCTCGTGATCGCGGGTGCGCTGCCGCTACCTGCTCATGCGTGGCTGGGTGCCCTGGGGAAACTCGGCTCCGCGGCGGGCAAAGGTGCGGCAGGCACCGCAGGCAAAGGCGCTGCGGCGGGCGCCGGGGCTGTCGTTGGCGCGGAAGCACTCGAAGGCGCGTCCCACGCGGCAAAAGCAGCCAAGGCCGGTGCCGCGGCGGAGGGCAGCGCCGCAGCCACCTCGGCCGAACAGTTGTCCAAGGCGTCGGGCCTGGGCAAGGCGGTCCCCGACGATGTGGCCGCCATGCTTTCCACGCCAGGCAAAACACTGCTGGATGTACCCGACCCAGGTACCCGTTCGTGGCTGCGCATGCCTTCGGCGAAATTCAACGCCGTGGATACAGACCTGATGGTGCGCGACTACGTCAGCCTGCTGGAAGGCAAGGCGGCAGCCGGGCCCCAGGTTCGTGCACCCGTCGCCGTGAAAAAAGAAGTGCAGGCAGCGCAGTTGCCGACAAACAAACCCGCGTCCCAGGTGCCCTGGTACGCGCTTGAACTGGTGGCGCGAGCCGCCCATCTTGGCCACAGGCAAGCCCAGCTTGAGCTGGACCGCCTTTGCAGCAACACGCCACCGGGCAAACTCGCAGGCGCGCAATGCCAGAACCGCAACTATCTGCAGGCGAAAAAATCCCCATGAAAATCCAGGCACCACGCCGCAACAGCTACAGTCACCCCACTTTCCATGGAACCTACACACATGCATAAAGCTCTATTGATGGAAGGGCTGTCCGATGCCGTGGGGTTTGTCGGCGGCGCATTGCTTGGCTTCTGGATCGGCCGTTTGCTGGGTCTGGATATTTTTGCCCAGGGTTATGGCAACGGCACCATAGGCGGCATCGTGCTGGTGGGCCTGGGCGGCGGCCTGGGTCTGCAGCTGGCGCGGCGCTGGCGCCGTGCGCAGGAGAAAAAACGGAGTGAAGACCAATGAATTTTGTGCAACCCGTCACCCTGTCTGACCGTGGCGTCGAACTGGTGCCCTTGGTACTTGAACATGAAGCAGGCCTTCGCGCAGCAGCGGCTGACGGCGAGCTCTGGAACCTGCGCATCACCTCCGTACCCGAGCCGGAGCAGACCCGCGCCTACATAGAAACCGCACTGGCCGGACGCGACACCAATGCCCGCTTCGCCTTTGCCGTGCGCGACCAGGCCACAGGCACCGTGCTGGGCAGCACCAGTTACCACGACATCCTGCCGGCCGTCAAGCGCGTGGAGATTGGCTACACCTGGTACGCCGCACGCTGCCAGCGCACCCACGTCAACACCACCTGCAAGTTGCTGATGATGACCCATGCGTTCGAAACCCTGGGCTGCCATGTAGTCGGCTGGCGCACCGACAACTTCAACCATGCCTCGCAGCAAGCCATCGAACGCCTGGGCGCGCGCAAGGACGGCGTGATTCGTGGCCACGCGATGCGGCGTGACGGCACGATTCGCGACACGGTGATGTACAGCCTGCGCTCGGGCGAGTGGCCGGAAGTGAAGGCGCAGTTGCTGTACCTGCTCGACAAGCCAAGGCCATCCAAATCCTGAAGGGAGTCCTGCCATGCTGATCGACTTCTTCTATACCCTGCGTTCGGCCAAGCTGCCGGTTTCGGTCAAGGAATACCTGATGCTGCTCGAGGCGCTGCAGGCCGGCGTGGTCGGGCCGAACAGCGGCAAGGCGGATGGCGAGATCGGTGAAGGCGCATACAAGATCGACGACTTCTATTACCTGAGCCGTACGGTACTGGTGAAGGACGAAAAGCACTACGACAAGTTTGACCGGGCCTTTGCGGCCTACTTCAAGGGTGTGGAGATGATTGCCGACTTCACCAAGGACATTCCGCTCGAATGGCTGCGCAAAAACCTGGAACTTGAGCTCAGCGCCGAAGACAAGGCCAAGATCGAGAAGATGGGCTGGGACGAGCTCATGGAAACGCTGAAGAAGCGATTCGAGGAGCAGAAAGAGCGTCACGAAGGCGGCAGCAAATGGATAGGCACCGGCGGCACCTCGCCCTTTGGCGCCAACGGCTTCAACCCGCAGGGCATACGCATCGGCCAGGAAAAAAGCCGCAACAAGAGTGCGGTGAAAGTCTGGGACCAGCGTGCCTACAAGGACTACGACGACACGCAGGAGCTGGGCACACGCAACATCAAGGTCGCACTGCGCCGCCTGCGCAAGTTCGCGCGTGAAGGCCATGTGGAAGAGCTGGACCTGGACGACACCATCCGCTCCACCGCGGCCAATGCCGGCTGGCTGGACATCAAGATGGTTCCCGAGCGCCACAACAACGTGAAGGTGCTGCTGCTGATGGACGTTGGCGGCACCATGGACGAGCACATTGCCCGCGTTGAAGAACTGTTCTCGGCAACCAAAACCGAGTTCAAGCACATCGAGTTTTATTACTTCCACAACTGCGTCTATGACTTCATGTGGAAGAACAACCGGCGCCGCTTCAGCGAAAAGTTTGCGACCTGGGACATCATCCGCAAGTACAACAAGGACTACAAGCTGATCTTTGTCGGTGACGCGACCATGAGCCCTTACGAAATATTACAGCCGGGCGGCAGCGTCGAATACAACAACGAGGAAGCCGGTGCCGAGTGGATGCAACGGCTCACCAATGCCTTCCCCAAATTCGTCTGGATCAACCCCGAGCCGCAGGGCGTCTGGCAATACCGCCAGAGCATCAGCGTGATCCAGCAGCTGGTGAACCAGCGCATGTACCCCCTGACCATCAAGGGACTTGAAGAAGCGATGCGCCTGCTCTCAAAGTAAACTGGAAATGTGCCTCATTCCACCCTCTGTCGCACAGGTCAAACGGTTGTCGGAACGCTGACCGCCGCGCCCTTCGCCTTTTTCCTTCTTGCCTCGGCCGCCGCAGCGCAAACCGTTGCGCCCCCGCCATCGACGCCGCCCCCGGGAGTGAATGTGTCCCCCGCCTCGGGCGTGACGCAGACCGCCCCCGCGCCTGCCACGCCGCCGGCCAACGTAGCGCCGCCGCCCACACCGGCAGGCTCGATCGGACCCACGCAGGCGCAGACCGACGTCTCCGCCTTCGACATCGAGGTGCGCGCACCCGGCGGCGTGCGCGAACTGCTGGAGCGACATCTTGAACTGCAGCGCTACCGTGCAGTGACCGACCTGGATGACGCCGAACTTGCCCGCCTGATCGTGCTGGCCGAACGCAATGTGCGGAACTTGGTGGGAACGCTGGGCTACTTCAGTCCCGACATCCGCATCACGCAGGAAGGCAGCACCGCACAGCGCCCCAAGGTGGTGGTCGAAGTGACGCCCGGCGAGCCGACCCGGACCCGCAGTGTGGCCATTGATTTTTCGGGAGACATTGCCGCGTCGCCTGACGCCGATGCAGAGGCACAGCGCGATCAGATACGCCGCGACTGGCGCCTGCCCATCGGCCAGCGCTTCACCCAGGACAGCTGGGACAGCGCCAAGACCCAGGCCCTGCGCGGGCTGGTCGCACGCCGCTACCCGGCAGGGCGGTTGGCCGAGAGCCTGGCCGACATCGATGCCACCACCCACGGCGCCAACCTGTCGCTGAGCCTGGACTCCGGCCCGCTCTACCGCCTGGGGCCCATGCAGGTCACCGGCATCCAGCGCTACGACCCGCTGCTGGTGCCGCGGCTCGCGCGTCTTGCACCCGGCTCGGTGTACGACCAGAACCGCCTGCTGGAAGCCCAGCAGCGCCTGGCTTCCAGTGGTTATTTCGATTCAGCCACCATCTTTGTGGACCCCGAGAGCGACCCGTCGGCAGCGCCCGTGCAAGTGCAGGTACGCGAAGCCCCACTGCAGAAAGTGATTCTCGGCGTGGGCATCACCACCGACAGCGGACCGCGTGCATCGGTGGAACATACGCACCACCGCGTGCCCGGGCTGGGCTGGCGCGCGGTGACCAAGCTGCAACTGGAGCGCAAGTCACCGTTCGCACAAACCGAATGGACAGGCATCCCCGACGAAGACAGCTGGCGCTGGGGCGCACTCGGGCGGGCCGAGCGGCTGGACGATGACGAGCTGGTCACGCGCGCGCAGCGCCTGCGTTTCGGCCGCTCGCAGGCCGGTGACCGCATCGACCGCAATGTGTACCTCCAGTACGACCGCGCCAGTGTGCAGGCCAAGACCCCAACCGCGCTGACGGACAGCGACACCGGTGACGGCTCTGCGATCAGTGGCAACTATGTGTGGACCGGCCGCTATTTTGACAACCTGCCTTTTCCCACCAAAGGCTACGGCCTGGGGTTTGAACTCGGTGGCGGTGTCACGCTGGGCAGCGAACGCAAGCCTTTCCTGCGTACCACGGGGCGCTGGCTGGGCGTGAAATCGCTGGCGGCCAGCCGTCTTTCCCTGCGCGCCGAGGCTGGCGCGGTGGTAGCGGCCGATTCGGCACGCATTCCCGGAACGCTGCTGTTTCGCACCGGCGGCGACAACACGGTGCGGGGCTACGGCTACCGCGACATCGGCATCCAGCGCGCCAGCGGCATCACCGTGCCGGGACGTTACATGGCCGTCGGCAGCATCGAATGGCAGCGCCCGATACGGCGCAACGGCTTGCCCACCGAATGGGAGCACACGCTGTTTATCGACGCAGGCTCGGTGGCCGAACGACCGAGAGACCTCAAGCCCAAGGTCGGTGTGGGCACCGGTGTGCGCTGGCGCAGCCCGATCGGTCCGCTGCAGGTTGACGTGGCTTACGGCCTTGAGCCCAAAAAACTGCGGCTGCACATGAGCGTGGGTTTTGTTTTCTGATGGCCATGCCGGACAACGCCCCGCCAGCCACACACCGGCCCGCCCCGGCGCCACGCCGCTGGCGCACTGCGTTGCTGGCCGCCTTGGGCACCCTCCTGCTGGTGCTCACGGCCTCACTGGGCGCGCTCTGGTGGTGGTCGGGCACCGAAGGTTCCTTGTCCACCGCGCTGCGCTGGGCCGCGCGTTCGCAGCCGCTCACCGCGGAAAACGTGACCGGCTCCCTGCGCGCTGGCGGCCGGGTTGAAACGCTGAGCTGGCAGCAGGAAGGCTTGCAGCTCGTCGCCAGCGGCATCCACCTGGCGTGGCAGCCCCTGTCGCTGCTTTCGGGCACGCTCAAGCTCGAACGCCTGGCCGCGGCCAGCCTGCGGGTGGACGACCAGCGTCCACGGACGGAAGCCGCCGCCGGCCCGCCGGCATCGGTGGCCCTGCCCTTTCGCATCACCCTGGATGAATTGGTGATAGACCGCCTGCAGTGGCTGGGCCCGCCTGCGCTGGAGGCCAGCGCGATCCGCGCGCGTTTTGAATTTGATGGCGTGCGGCACAAAATCGAACTGGCGAATGCACAAGTGGCCGGCGGACGCTACTCCGGCCGCGCCACCCTGGTTGCCACAGGTTCACTCACGTTGGATGCCGCACTCTCGGGCGTGCTGGAAGCCGCCGTGCCGGGCAGCAGCACGCGCCTGCCGCTGGCCTTTGAGGCTGCAGCACAAGGGCCCCTGGCCGAGCTGCAGGCTCGCGGTGAACTGAAGCTCAGCGCCGCGTCAGCCCGCCCCGACAACACGCCGCAAGCCAGCGCCACAGCGCGCATCACACCCTGGGCCGCGCAACCGCTGCCGCAAGCCGACGCCACTTTTCGCGCGCTGGACCTGTCCAGCCTCTGGCCCGGCGCGCCGCAAACCGGCTTGAGCGGCACCCTTAGCATCCGGCCCGACAGCAGCCGCAGCGACGCCTGGCAACTGCAGACCGACGTCAAGAACAGCCTGCCCGGCCCCTGGGACCAGCAACGCCTGCCGCTGGACAAGCTGCAGGCTGAGGGCGAATGGCGCGGCGGGGCGGCCCTGGTGCGCAGCCTGCAGGCACAGCTCGGCGGCGGCGAAATTCACGCAAGCGGCCAATGGACAGATGCATCAGGCGCGGCGCCTTCCACCGCACCACCAGGCTGGCAACTGCAAGCCACGCTGAAAAACATCAACCCCGCCTCCCTGCACACCCAGCTGGCACCGCTGCAGGTGGACGGGCGCACCGAGCTGAAGGGGCAAGCAGGCGCCATCGGTTTTGAGGCCGGGCTGCAAGCCAGCGGCAGGGCCGCTGCTGCGCACCCTCGCACCGCCAACAACACGCTCGCGGCCTTGCGCCTGCGTGATGCCCGTGCCACCGGTCGCTGGGCAGGCGATACGCTGACGCTGACCGAGCTGCAAGTGCGCACCGACGATGCCGAACTGGCCGGTACGCTGGACATCCAGCCCGCCATCCGCAGCGGCAAAGGCCGCCTGAGCCTGAGCGCACCCGGCCTCACCGCGCAAGTGCAGGGCGAGCTGCGTGAAACACGCGGCGCCGGTGAATTGAGCCTGCGCGGTCGCGACGCTGCCCAGGCCCTGCGCTGGCTGCAGCGCCTGCCCGGTGCGCCAACAACTTTGCAAAATGCCTCGGCCAACGGCAGCGCCGAGCTCCAGCTCGGCTGGCAAGGCGGATGGCGTGACCCGACCGTGCAAGCCCGCCTGAGCCTGCCTTCGCTGGACTGGCGCAACGCGCCCGCTGCCAGCCCCAAAACGCTGCCCGCGCCAGGCCCAGCGCAGCCAGCCAGCGTACTGAAATTCCGCGCTGTTGAAGCCACGCTGGCAGGCCGCCTGAGCCAAGCCGACCTCAAGCTCCAGGGGCGGCTGGAAGAAAGCCAGCGCCGCTACGCGCTGCAGCTGGCCGCCAGCGGCGGCCGCACCGGCCCCGCGCCAACCACCCTGGCCGCATGGACCAACGCGCCGTGGCAGGCGCTGATGCAGCAGCTCAAGGTGTCGGTGGAAGATCCGGCCCTGGGTGCCGGCGCCTGGCAATTGGCCATGCGCAAAGCAGTGCCACTGAAGTGGATGCCAACCTCGGCCGGTGGTGCGCTGGAAGCCGGTGCCGGCGATGCGCTGCTAACGGCACCCACACGCACCGCCGCGGCCGGAACACCCTCGCAGGCCACGCTGGCCTGGCAACCCCTGCGCTGGCGCGCTGGTGAGCTGCAGACCGCCGGCACCCTGACGGGTTTGCCGCTGGCCTGGATAGAACTTATTGCCGGCCCGCAACTGGCCGGTGCAGGCCTGGCCGGCAACCTCGTGTTCGATGGCAAGTGGGACGCGGCACTGGGCAACACACTGCGCCTGAAGGCCAGCCTGGCGCGCAGCAGCGGCGACATCTCGGTGCAGGCCGAAACCGCGCAAGGCGCCACCACGCGCGTCGCCGCCGGCGTGAAAGAAGCACGCCTTTCTCTCGACAGCCAGGGCGATGCGGTGACCCTGGCGCTGCGCTGGGACAGCGAACGTGCCGGCAGCGCCGACGGCCAGCTCGCCACCCGCCTGGCGCGCAGCCCCGGCGGCGGCTGGACCTGGCCGGCCGATGCCCCGCTGAACGGCCAGCTGCGTGCACAGCTGCCGCGTATCGGCGTGTGGTCGGTGCTGGCGCCGCCCGGCTGGCGGCTGCGCGGTTCGCTGGCGGCGAATATCGCCATCAGCGGCAAGCGCTCCGCGCCACAGCTGGCAGGCACGCTACAGGCCGACGACCTGGCGCTGCGCTCGGTCGTGGACGGCATCGAGTTCGGCAAGGGCACACTGCGCGCCACGCTGGATGGCACCCGCATGCGCATCAGCGAGTTCACCTTGCAGGGCGCAGGCGACAAGGGCACAGGCGGCCTGCTGCGTGCGCAGGGCGAGGCGGGCTGGGTCGACGGCAAGCCGCAGGTGCGGCTCGACGCCAAACTGGAACGCCTGCGCGCCAGCCTGCGTACCGACAGGCAGCTCACGGTGTCGGGCGACATCCAGGCCAGCCTCCTCGGCAAAGCCGCGTCCTTCACCGGCAGGCTGCTGATCGACCAGGCGCATATCCTGCTGCCCGACGAAAGCACGCCGCAGCTCGGCAGCGATGTGATCGTGCGCAGCAGCAGCGGCGCAGCCTCCGGCAAAAAAGGGCCGGCCGAAGCCAACGCGCCCACCGCAGCGCAAGCCGAAAAAGACGGCCGCGCGCTGGAGCTGGCTGTGCAGATTGACCTGGGCAAAGACTTCCGCATCCAGGGCAAGGGCCTGGACACACGCGTGCAGGGCACGCTGGCGCTCAGCGGCGAGTCTTTCAGCAGCGCGCGCCTGAACGGCACGGTGCGCACGGTGGGCGGCCAATACCGCGCCTACGGCCAGCGCCTGGATGTGGAACAGGGCCAGCTGCGTTTCATCGGCCCCATCGACAACCCGACGCTGGACATCCTGGCGATTCGCCCCAACCTCACGCAGCGCGTCGGCGTGCAGATCACCGGCACCGCCCTGCTGCCGCGCGTGCGCCTGTATGCGCAGCCCGAACTGTCCGACGCCGAAAAACTCTCCTGGCTGGTGGTGGGCCGCGCCTCGGCCAGCGGCGGTGCCGAAGCCGCGCTGCTGCAGCAGGCTGCCATTGCCTTGCTGGGCAGCAAGGCCGGCGGCACGTCCGGCGGGCTGGCCGCTTCGCTGGGGCTGGACGAGCTGTCCTTCCGCGGCGCGGCCAGCAACACCGACGGCAGCGCGGCCGAAGGCGCCGTCACCCTGGGCAAACGCTTTTCGCGCAATTTCTATGCGGCCTACGAGCGCAGCCTGTCAGGAGCCCTCGGGACGCTTTTTGTGTTTTATGACCTGTCGCAACGCTTTACCGTACGGGCGCAGACGGGACAGCAAAGTGCGGTGGACCTGATCTTCACGCTGCCGTTTGACTAGGCCAGGTGCTGGGAGGTGCTTGAAAGATGGTGCCCTTGGCAGGAATCGGACCTGCGACCTATCCCTTAGGAGGGGATCGCTCTATCCACTGAGCTACAAAGGCAGACGCGTAGTTTACCAAGGCGGGCGGCGGGGTGCGGTGGCCCGTCCGCGCAGGCTGTCGGACACGCGATGGCGCCGACCGGAGCGTTCCCACGCCACTGGTCAACCTGCGGGAATTGCTACATTTTTGATAGCTATCCATCGCCACCGGATAAGGACTTGAGACATGAAATGCTTATGAAAATGGCGTTTCCAGCTTATTTCCGGACGCAGCGCGGCATCCTCACGCCAGCACCTCCGGTCCAAAGGCCAGTCCGTCCAGTTTGTCGGGATTACGCATGACGTAGATGTTCGTGGCCTTGCCTTCGTCGTTGTAGGCGAAGGTGATGGCCGCCGCAATCTCGCCGCTATTCATGCGCAGCTGGATGGCGCGGCCGCCGTTGATCTCGCAGGGCAGCCATTCGTAGGCGGCCCAGTAACGGGCCAGCTGCGTGGCAATGAGCGTGAGCACGCTGCCCTTGCCCTGCACCACGCCTTCAAAGGAGGGCACTTTGCCGCCGCTGTCGGAACTGACGGCGATGTCGTCCGAAAGCAGGCCGGCGAGTGCTTCGGTGCTGCCTGCGGTGATGGCTTCGCGGAAGGCGGCAAGCAGGTTGTCCTGCACCTTGGGCGGCGTCACATGCCGCACCTTGCCCTGGGCAATGTTGATGCTGGCGCGCGAAACCAGCTTGCGGCAGGCGGCTTCTTCCATGTCCAGCATGTCGGCCACTTCGGCATACGGTGTTTCAAAAATCTCGTGCAGCAGGTAAGCCGCGCGTTCCCTGGGCGTGAGCCGCTCCAGCAGCAGCAAAAACGCCATGCTCAGCGACGAAGCCAGCAAGGCGTGCGTTTCGGGTGTGTCTTCGGTGCGGGTGTGAATGGGCTCGGGCAGCCAGGTGCCGACGTACTCAACCCGGCTGCGCTGGGCGTCGCGCAGCATGTCGATGCAGTGCCGCGTGCACAGGGTGGTGAGCCAGGCGGCCGGTGTGGCAATGCCGGCGTGGTCGGCGGCCAGCCATTTGATGAAAACGTCCTGCACGGCATCTTCGGCATCGGCCCGCGAACCGAGGATGCGGTAGGCCAGGCCGAACAGATGCCTGCGCCTTTCTTCAAACACGGCGACGGGATCGATGTTTTGCATGAAGCGCGCCTTGGCTTGACTCAGTGTGCCGAGACCTGGATGCGGTTCCAGAGGTTGATCATGCCGATGGTAGCGGTCAGCGCGCCAATCTCCTCGTCGGTGAACAGCTCGTGCAGACGGCCGCGCAGGCTGGTGTAGTCGGTTTTATGGTCGAGCACGGTCAGCGCTTCGGTCCAAGCCAGCGCGGCTTTCTCGGCTTCGCTGAAGTCGCTCACATGCGCCCAGACGACGAGGCGGTCCAGCCTGTCATTGGTTTCGCCGTCTTCACGGGCTTCGCGCAAGTGCATCTTCACGCAGAAGGCACAGCCATTTATTTGCGAGGCGCGCAGGTGCACCAAGTGGTGAAGCTTGGCATCCAGGCCGTGGCCGCCGATGGCCTCGCGTACTTTGAGCAAGGCGGGGATGACATCGGGAACGGCGAGGTCTATACGGACGGGAGCGGTGTTGGCAGTGGCGGTAGCAGTCATGGTGTTTCCTTTAAAAGTTGGAGGGACACCGTATTGACGATCCAGCGTTGCCGTTTGTGACGTGGAAGCTGAAAATAAATGTCATGCTACAGGTTTGATAGCTGTTTGCGCACGCCACATAAGGGCTGGCGGCCAGAAAGTCCATGAAACTCCGGGCCGCAGGCCAAAGCCTCAATCCCGCTTGGCCCACTCCAGAAACTCCGGCTGGTAGCCTTTGGACTTCAAAAAGTCGGCCATCGCGTAACCGGTGCCTGCCGGCCAGCACTTCACGTCTTCGTGCGCATAAAGTTTGTAGTCCACCAATTCGGGCGAGAGCTTGACCTCGCCGTGGCCGACCGCGCTGTAGGCAATGATGATCTGGTTCATGCGCTGGAAGTCGTAGACGCCGATCAGCTTGAGGTCGGTCACGTCGAGATTCGTTTCTTCCTTGATCTCGCGCGTGATGCCGCCTTCCGGTGTTTCACCGGCTTCCATGAAGCCGGTGATCAGTGCGTACATCTTCGCCGTCCAGGCTGCGTTGCGCGCCAGCAGGATCTTGCCCTGGTATTCGATCACACCGGCCAGCACCGGGGTCGGGTTGTTCCAGTGGGTGAAGTCACAGGCCGGGCAGCGCAGGCGGGCCTTCTCGCCGCCGTCTTCCATCTCGGTGACCATGGCGAGCGGGGTTGCGCAGTTGGGACAAAACTTGAATTCGTGCGTCATGGCGTGCGGGTCTGGTTGCTTTGTTTTTGATAGCTGCTTGCGCCCGTGAGATAAGGGCTGCAGCCACTTTTTATTCAATAAATCCCGTCAGGCGGGGAACACGCCGGTGGACAGGTAACGGTCACCGCGGTCGCAGACGACAAACACAATCACCGCGTCTTTCACCGTTTTGGCGATCTCCTGCGCCACCCAGCAGGCACCCGCCGCAGAGATGCCGGCGAAGATGCCCTCTTCGCGCGCCAGGCGCCGGCACATGTCTTCGGCGTCGAGCTGGCTCACCAGAACGGTTTCGTCGATATGGCTGGGGTCGTAAATTTTCGGCATGTAGGCTTCCGGCCATTTGCGGATGCCGGGAATGCGCGAGCCTTCGCTGGGCTGCGCACCGATGATCTTGATCGCCGGGTTTTTCTCTTTCAGGAAACGCGACACGCCAGTGATGGTGCCGGTCGTGCCCATGGCGCTGACGAAGTGCGTGACCTTGCCCGCAGTGTCGGCCCATATCTCGGGGCCTGTGGTCTCGTAATGGATGCGCGGGTTGTCCTGGTTGGCGAACTGGTCCAGCACACGGCCCTTGCCGTCCCTTGCCATCTGGTCCGCCAGGTCACGGGCATGCTCCATGCCGCCGCTTTTGGGCGTGAGGATCAGTTCGGCGCCGAAAGCCTTCATGGTCTGCGCACGTTCGATGGACAGGTCTTCCGGCATGATCAGCACCATGCGGTAACCCTTGATGGCCGCAGCCATGGCCAGCGCAATGCCGGTGTTGCCGGAGGTGGCTTCGATCAGGGTATCGCCGGGCTTGATGTCGCCGCGCTCCTCGGCGCGCTTGATCATCGACAGCGCGGGCCGGTCCTTGACCGAGCCGGCGGGGTTGTTGCCCTCGAGCTTGCCGAGGACCACATTGTTGCGTTGGGTGTTGATGTCGGCCTGGATGCGCTGCAGTGCCACCAGAGGCGTTTTGCCAATGGCGTCTTCGATGGTCGGATAATTCATACCCTGCACTGTGCCATAATTTGCCTCTTCGCTTCTTCCAGCCCGGGTGGTGAAATTGGTAGACGCAGGGGACTCAAAATCCCCCGCCGCAAGGCGTGCCGGTTCGATTCCGGCCCCGGGCACCACCACAGGCCCTTCCAGAGATGGAGGGGCCTATTTTTTCATCCTCTACGCAGGCCTGGGGACTGCCAATCGCGCAGCCAAGGTCAAGTACGCGTGAATTCCCGAGCGACGGTAGAAGTTCATATGCCTGCTGCCAGGATCGCCAACGGCACTGATGCTGGTATTGGGATGCGAGGTCCATGCCGACATTTGAGCACTGTCTCTTGCGGCCAGCAACTCGGTCAACTCGTTTTTAGCAGAGAGCTAACCATACAGCAGGTCTGCTTTCCGGGGCCCCCACTGTTTCGGGGGTGAGAACGCTGAACTGACCTGCCGGTCAAACAGCTCACCACGACCGCAGCCTCGCTCGGTCAGATACGGCAACAATTCCTTGAGGAACGTCCTGTTGAAGCGCAGGGCGGCAATCGTCATACTACTGGGAATATGCAGCCCAGCAAAGCAACAAACCTCCAGCTCGACCTCACCTCTGACCTCACAAAATGGCGGGCGTTCTTGGCAATCGCCGAACTTGGGAGCCTGACTCGCGCTGCCCTCTTCCTGAACAGTAACCAGTCGCTGCTAAGCCGGCACCTCAATGCACTGGAGCGCGAGTGCAACGCACGGCTGTTCAACCGCACGGGCCGGGGTGTAGCCCTGTCGGACGTCGGCCAGCGCATCTTCCCGCACGTCAAGGCACTGCTCGCCGATGCGGAGCAACTCCAGCTCGAAATCCGGGGCGAGGCGAGGGAGCCCGCGGGACGGGTCACCGTCGGCTCACTTCCCTCCATCACAAATCCCATTGTCGGACGGCTGTTCAAGCAGCTACGCGAGCGTCACCCGGGAATCCATCTCAAGATCCTGGAAGGCTCGAGCGGCCAGGTCGAGGAATGGCTGTCGGACAATCGCGTGGACATTGCAATCCTGTATCGCTACGGCAAATCTGTGCCAGAGATGGAGCAGGCGCTTGCGGTGGTGGACAGCTACCTGATAGGGGCCGCCGGCGACCGGTTGACGTCCGCTTCCGAAGTTCCGTTCAGCGCGCTGCACGAGCTGCCTTTCATCCTGCCAAGTGCGCCGAACGGCCTGCGTACGGCGCTCGACGCCATCGCGCGCCAGGAGCGGATTACGCTTGTCCCCGCGATCGAGGCCGACTCCCTTCCCCTCATGCGCTCCACCGTGGCGGAAGCGCGGCTCTACACGGTGCTGCCGATCCACGCGGTGTGGAATGAAGTCAAGGAAGGCCGGCTTCAAGCGGCCAAGATCGTTTCACCGGAGTTTCAGCGAATCGTGTCGATGACGATGACGCGCAGCAAGGGCCCAGCCAGGGCGGTGTCTGCGGTCGCGGCGGAAATCGTCTCCATCGTCGAGGACGAGGCCCGCAGCGGCATGTGGCACTCCGGCGCGTTGGGATAGCGTCGCCCCTTGCCGCCGGACGCATAGCAGCGTTGCGTCGCGCGGCCATGCGCAGGCAGTCCCCATCGTTAAGCTAGGAGCACCGCTGTTGCCGGACCAAGATACCACCATGCCACGCATTTCCCTCCTCGCCCCCGACACCATGAACCCGGAGCAACGCGCCGTATACGACCGGATCGTCTCCGGTCCGCGCGGCAGGATCCAGGGCCCGCTGCGGGCCGCATTGCACAACGCGGAGCTGGCGGACAAATGGCAGGCACTGGGCGCATTGCTGCGCTACGGCACCACACTACCGCCCCGCCTGTCCGAAATCGCAATCCTGGTGACGGGCCGCGCCTGCAATTCGCCATTCGAGTGGTATGCGCATCGCAGCGAAGGCGAGAAGGCCGGCATCGACCAGCCCATCATCGAAGCGTTACTGGCCGGGACGGTGCCTCCGGGCATGTCGGAAGATGACGCCGCCGTCTACCACTACGCGGTCGAGCTCAACCGCCACAACTCGGTGTCTGCCGCGACCTACGCAGTGGCTCTGGCCCGCTTCGGCGAACGGGGTGTGGTGGAACTCACGGCTTTGATCGGCTACTACACGATGGTGGCGATGACGCTCAACTGCCACGAAATTCCCCTTCCCGACGGCGTGGCACCGGCGTTTCCGCTGCCGCAGCATACGGTGTTGAAATGAGCGTGGTCCCGGCCGCAGCGGGCTGGGATTGCCACGCCCACCTGTTCGGTCCCTACGACCGCTTTCCGCTGGCGGCCGAACGCAGCTACACACCGCCCGAAGCAGTGGAAGCGCAGTACCTCGCAGTGCTGGCGCGCCTGGGGCTGTCGAACGGTGTGCTGGTCCACCCCAGCGCCTACGGCGACGACCATTCATTGTTGCTGCATACGCTGGCGGGGCAGCCCACCTTGCGCGGCGTGGTGGTGGTGCGGCCGGGCAGCCCGCTGGCATCGGGCGCGTTGCACGCACGCGGCGTGCGCGGCGCGCGATTCAGCCACCGCAGCGGCGCAGGCAGCAACTTCGCTGGCAGTGCATCTTTCGAAGACCTGCGAGCTCTCGCGCCCGCGCTGGCCGCAGCGGGCCTGCATGCGGAACTCTGGACCGACACTGTAGCCTTGAAGGACATCGCGGCGGACATCAAGGCGCTCCCCGTCCCGGTCGTGATCGACCACATGGGCGGTTTCGACGTTAAAGCCGGGGTCGACGACCCTGGCTTTCGCACACTGCTCGACCTGCTGGCCACCGGCAAGGTCTGGGTCAAGCTCTGCGCCTACCGCAACCTGCTGAACGCCCTCGACTGGCAAGCCGGCCGGCCGTTCCAACAAAAAATGTTCGAGGCAAATCCCGAGCGCCTGGTATGGGGCAGCGACTGGCCGCATCTGCGCGTTTCGTCCGCGCCAGACGCCGCGCAGTTGCTCACGATGTTCAGGGAGTGGGCGGGCAACGACGCGCTGGCCGACCAGGTGCTGAACGCCAACCCCGAACGCCTCTACGGCTGACCCGGCTCGACATTCCGACCCCGCATACCGGTCCTCCCAACAATGTTCTATCTGGCCATTGTCGACGGTCACCTTATCGGCGCCGCCGGGAGCGTGCCCGCCCATTGCATGATCGAATCGGCCACGGCCACCGGTTGCTCAACGACCATGGCGTGGCTTGCGCCGGCGATCACCTGCAGCGTCACCTTGTCGCCTAAGACGTCCTTCAACTCACTGCGCGAGGCCGCTGGCCGCCATGGGTCGTGCGCGCCCTGCAATTCGAGAACGGGCGCGTGGCTCACCGGCCACCAGGCATCCTTGGGAGGTGTGGCGCCGGCTTGCCGATAGAGGTCGCGCCATTGGGGATGCCAACCTTCGAGCCAGGACGTGGCATCGTTGCCCGGCGCAAAGAACGCGAGTCGCAGGCATGCCAGACGCTGTGCAGCCGGTCTAACTGCGTCCGACGCAATGTCTAGTGCCTGCACGAGCCCGGCAGGAAACGTTCGAGCCGCGCCTGCGAGCGCAACGACACCACGAACAAGATGGGGGTGATCTAGGTCAGCCACACGCGCGACGAAATGACCAAACGCATGCCCTGCGATGATCGCGGGGCCGTCACCAAAAGCTTCGATGGTCCGTGCCACGTCGCCCGCGAGCGTGTGCAGGGTGAGGTTCGCAGGTGGCACGCTGCTACCGCACATGCCGCGTGGCTGGGGCCGCAGCACACGAAAGCCTTTTCCTGCCAGCAGCAGCGCGAGCTCCTCGAAGTCTCGCGAGTCTCGCTGGGAGGACGGCAGCAAGACGATGGTTCCAGCAGTCGCTGGCCCGCCGCGATTGACGAGCACCTCGATGCGCGTGCCCTCGTTGTGATGCAGGGTTCGCGATCTCGTCGCGGTCGTGCTGTTCAAGACACCCTTACTCCGCAGATGCGCCTGACTTCTTGACGATCTCAGCCCACTTCGGCAACTCGGCGCGGATCAGCGCGGCAAACTCCTCGGGCGTGCTGAAGGTGGGCTCGATGCCAAGATCAACCATCTGCTTCTTGAGCTCGGGGGCGGCCATCGCACGGCCGAGCGCCGAGTGGATCTTGATCAACACATCTTTTGGTGTGCCGGCGGGTGCGAACACCCCCAGCCAGTTGGACACGTCGTAGCCCTTAACCCCTGTCTCGGCGATCGTCGGAACCTGCGGCAGCGCACCCATCCGTGTTTTTGACGTGACGCCCAGTGCCCATACCTTTCCATTCTTGATGGGCTGTTCGTAAACGGCGTACGAGTCGAATGTGAGATCCACCCGGCCCGCAAGCAGGTCCACCAGTAGCGGAGAGCTGCCCTTGTATGGGATGTGGAGCATCTTCACGCCGGTGAGCGCTTCGAACAGCGCGCCCGCCAAGTGACTGGAGCTGCCGTTGCCGGCTGAGCCGTAGGTGAGGCTGCCCTTCTTTGCCAATGCGATCAGTTCCGCGACGTTTTTCGCCGGAACCGATGGCCCGACTACCAGCACGCGGGGCGTGGTGTGCGTAAGGCTGATCGGCGCGAAGTCTTTGAGCGGGTCGTAGCGCAGCTTGGGATAGAGCGCGGGGTTGATTGCATGCGTGCCCATCGTGCCGAAGAACAGCGTGTAACCGTCGGCCGGGGACTTGGCCGCGCCTTCCGCGGCCGTCGTCCCACCGGCGCCACCGCGGTTGTCGATGACGATCGGCTGGCCCAGCTCAGTGCCCAGCCGCTGGGCCATGCTGCGCGCCATCACATCGGCGGCGCCACCGGCCGGGAAGGGAACGACCAAGCGGAGCGGCTTGTCCGGAAATGCAGCGGTGGCGAGCCCGGAGCAGGCCAGCAGCGCGGCGCCAAAGGCGGCTTTGAATCGAGTGAGTGTCATGTCTTGGTTTTCTGCGTTTATGTGGCCAGCGTTGCCGCGGAACAGCCTGCTCCTGCAGCAGACGCAATGTTTCGGTCCAGCGGCAGCGCACCGGCAATGTTGTGGGTGCTTTCAGCCATCGATGGCCTCCGTGGCCTTGAAGGAAGGGCGTGCCTGCAGCGTGGCGTACCAGGCCGCCAGGCGCGGCGCCTGCTCCCGCCACGCAAAGCTGCTGAAGCGGTAGTCGAGATAGCCGAGCGCGCAGCCGATCGTGATCGATCCGATCGATAGCGGCGCCTGTCCGAGCGCTTGCGCTTCCTCGTCGAGCAGTCTAAGGCAGCCCCGCACCTTCAGTTCGAATGCGTCCACCAGCGGCTGCAGCGGCGCTTCGCGTTCGCGCTCGTTGCGCCAGAGGATCAGCGCGTCCAGCAGGCCGTCACCGAAAGCGTGCCAGCGCAGCGCCTGCCATTTCGCCTCGCCCTCCTGGGGAAAGAGCAAGCCGCCGGCAAGGTCGTTCAGGTACTCACAGATCACTACCGAATCGAACAAAGTGCCGCCGCCTTCGCGCACCAAGGTCGGAATCTTGGACAGAGGGTTGTCCGCCATGATGGCCGGGTTGGGCTTGAGCATCGCAGCGACTGAGCGCACCAATTCCAGCCGGGGCGTCAGGCCCAGCTCGTGAGCGCAGATCATCACTTTGCGCACATACGGCGATTTCGGCGACCAGTGCAGCTTCATCGTGGCGGCCATCAGACCGCTCCAGTGCTGCGCAGGCTCTCGATGGCGCCAGCGCCGTAGCCCAATTCTGTGAGGATGGCGTCGCTGTGCTGGCCCAGCAGCGGCGGCGCGGTTTGGGTTTGCAGCGGCGCATCGGCAAACCGCATCGGGCTGCCAACTTGCGGCACGTCGACGCCGCTCGGATGCGGCACGTGGCGCAGCATGCCGCGCGCCTTGACCTGCGGGTCCTTGAACACGTCGGCCACTGTGTTGATGGGACCGCAGGGCACACCCGCCTTGTCGAGCGCGGCGATCAGCTTTTCACGCTCCCATGCCGCGAACTCTTCGCGCAGCAGGGCCGACAACTCGCCGATGTTGCGGACACGCTGGGCGTTGGTGGCAAAGCGCTGGTCGGTGACCCAGTCCGGTCGGCGGACTACCTGGCACAGCTTGGCGAATTGGCCGTCGTTACCGACGACCAAGATCATGTCACCGTCGGCGCAGGCATAGACATCCTGCGGCTGGATGTTGGGATGGGCATTGCCGTTGCGGCGCGGCACCTTGTCCGACACCAGGTAGTTCATTGCCTGGTTGGACAGCGTCGCGACCTGCACATCCAGCATGGCGATGTCGATGCTGTCGCCGACACCGGTTTCATTACGGCGGGCCAGCGCGGCCAGCACCGAGACTGCAGCGTACATGCCCGTCATCAGATCGACGATCGGAACGCCGACCTTTTGCGGCCCGCCGCAGGGCCGATCGTCCTTCTCGCCGGTGACGCTCATCAGGCCACCCATCGCTTGGATCAGGAAGTCGTAGGCCGGCTGGTCGCGTCGCGGGCCGGTCTGGCCGAACCCGGTCACTGAGCAGTAGATCAGTCGAGGATTGATCTTGCGCAGCGACGCCGCGTCCAGACCGTAGCGTGCCAGCGTACCGGCCTTGTAGTTTTCCAGCACGATGTCGGCGCGAGCGGCCAGCTCCTTCACGATCTTCTGGCCCTCGGGCTTCTCCAGGCTCACCGTGATCGAGCGCTTGCCCCTGTTCACAGCCAGGTAGTAGCCTGCTTCCTTGGTGTCGCGGCCTTCGACGTCCTTCAGGAAGGGCGGGCCCCAAGTGCGCGTGTCGTCGCCTGCGCCGGGCCTTTCGACCTTGATCACTTCGGCGCCCAGGTCGGCCAGGATTTGTCCGGCCCAGGGGCCGGCGAGAATGCGGCTCAGGTCGAGCACCCGCACGTGCGACAGCGGGCCTTTGGAATTGGTCACTGAATGTCTCCTTGTGTCGGAGACAATTCTGGGACGTCGAAGCGCGGGAGGCTACCCAGGCATCGGCATAGCAGCTATGCGCACCAGCTTGGTGGCAACGCGTCTGCGCCTCCCTACAGTTCCTCCATCGCATAGACAAGACACCGGAGACAACGACCATGAGCCGATTTCTCAAGCAATCCACAGCCGCCCTTACGCTCACCGTGGCCGTCGCCACAAGTTGGGCCCAGGCCACTTCGACAGGCTCAGGACAGGCCTATCCGACCAAGCCGATCCGGGTCGTGGTGCCCTTCCCCGCCGGCGGCCCTGTCGACCAGACCGCCCGCAGCCTTGGCGCCAAGCTCAGCACGGAGTTCGGCCAGCAAGTCATCATCGACAACAAGGGCGGAGCGGCGGGCGTACTCGGCGCCGACGCTGTTGCCAAGTCCCCGGGCGACGGCTACACGCTGCTGTTCTCCTCGGCCGGTGCGCTGGCTATCGTTCCCAACATCGCGGCGTCCATGCCCTACAACCCGCAAAAGGACCTGATTGCCGTCACGCAGGCGCTGAAGGTGCCCACGGTGCTGGTGGTCGGCGCCAACTCGAAGTACAAGACGCTCGCCGATCTACTGGCGGCCGCCCGCGCTTCCGACAAGCTGAACTACGCTTCGGCCGGCAGTGGCACCAATACTCACCTCGGTATGGAATTGCTCAAGCGCGAAGCCAAACTGAGCATGAACCACGTCCCGTACCGCGGCGCGGCACCGGCTCTGACCGACCTGATGGGCGGGCAGGTGGATGTGATGCTGGCCGATGCGCCGGTGGTATTGCCTTTCATCCAGGGCGGCAAGCTCCGCGCGCTCGCTGTGGCAAGCGCCAAGCGGATTCCGGTGCTCAAGGACGTGCAGACCACCGCGGAACTCGGGCTCCCCAAGCTGGAGGTCTACAACTGGTACGGTCTGCTGGCCCCGGCAAAGACGCCGCCAGAGGTGGTCGACCGCCTCTACAAGGCAGTCGGCACGGCATTGCGCGCACCCGACATGAAGGAAAACTTCGCCCAGCAAGGCTCGGAGATCGTCGCCAGCCGCCCCGAGGAATTCGGCCCGTTCATCTTCGCGGAAACGGCTCGTTGGGGCGCGCTGGCGCGCTCTGTCGGCGCCAAGCTGGACTGAGTTCATGGCCAGACACGCATTCATCTGCGACGCGGTCCGCACGCCATTCGGCCGCTACGGCGGCGCGCTGATGTGCATAGGCGTCGGCCAGGGCATCGCCATCATCCTCGCACGGGTCTAAACTGGATTCCTGGTCCCCTCCAAACTGCTCCCGACCCACAACGACAAACAGAGAGACGCAAATGAACGACCTCACCCAACTCGACTATCAACTTAAAGATTACGTCGCTACCTTGACCCTCAACGCACCGCCGGTCAACGCATTGACGCGGACGCTGAACGACGAATTGACGCTCGCCCTCGACCGGATCTCCGAGATGGACGAGGTCCGTGTAGTCGTCCTCACCGGTGCCGGTAAAGTGTTCTGCGCCGGCGCCGACCTGAAAGGGCGCAAAGACCTCATCAAGGGGCCGGGCGACCTGCCGGCCCATTCGCGTCGCACGCGCGAGTGTTTCCATGCGATCCGCGAGTGTGTCAAGCCGGTGATCTGCGCGATCAACGGCGCCGCACTCGGCTCCGGCGTGGCAATGGCCGCCTCCAGCGACATTCTGGTCGCCTCGGAAAAGGCGTCGCTCGGCCTGCCCGAGGTCGATGTCGGCCTGCTCGGTGGCTGCCGCCACGCCATGCGCCTGTTCGGGCATTCGCGGTTGCGCCGCATGATGTTGACCGGCATGCGCGTGCCCGGCGCGGAACTCTACCGACTTGGCATCGTGGAAGCTTGCACCGCGCCCGACGAACTGATGGCGACCGCGATGGAGATCGCCGCTTCCATCGCATCTAAGAGTCCCGTATCGACCCGAATGGGCAAGCACACGTTGAACGTGATCGAGGACATGAGCCTGCGAGACGGCTACCGCTACGAGCAGGACATGACAGCCCTGATAGGCAAGACTGCGGATGCGAAGGAAGCGCAGCTTGCCTTCGCGGAAAAGCGGGCGCCGGTGTTCACGGGCAGGTGACGGCATGGCGATATCCAGATACTCCCTGCTGCTGTCTGCCGTGTTATCCGGGCTGCTCATGCTGTCGCCGTTTGCGCGTGGCGCCGGCTATCCCGAAAAACCCGTCCGCCTCGTCGTTCCCTTCCCCGCGGGCGGCGCTACCGACCTCATGGCGCGTAGCCTAGGACAGAAGCTGTCCGAGCGGCTCGGCCAGCCGGTTGTGATCGACAATCGCGCCGGCGCCGGTGGCAGCATCGGCGCCGAAGCAGTCGCCACGGCGGCCCCCGACGGTTACACGCTGCTGTTCGCAACGATGGGATCGTTGACCATCAACCCAAGCCTGTACAAGAACCTGCGCTATGACCCGCTGAAGAGTTTCGAGCCGATCTCGCTCACTCACAACACCTCCAACCTGCTGGTGGTGAACTCGGGCGTGACGGCTCGCACGACGGCGGAATTAATCGAGTTGGCGCGCAAGAACCCGGGTCAGTTGAGCTTCGCCTCGGCTGGCAACGGCACCACCAGCCACCTTTCCGGCGAACTGTTCAAGAGCCTGGCCAAAGTGGACCTCACGCATGTTCCGTACAAGGGCAGCGCTCCGGCCATGGTCGACTTCCTAGGCGGCCGCACGTCGATGATGTTCGACACGGCGTCCAATTTCGTCGATCACGTGAAGTCCGGAAAATTGCGGGCATTGGGGCTCACCGGCCGCAAGCGCTCGCCGGCGATGCCGGCCGTTCCCTCCATCTCGGAAACGCCCGGGATGGAAGCCTATGAGATGTCGCTTTGGCTGGGCGTACTGGCGCCGGCCGGAACGCCGAAGGACATCACATCGCGCCTGCATCGGGAGATCGCCGCGGCGATGGCCGTGCCCGAGCTGGTGCGCCAGATGGCCGATGCGGGGATCGAAGTCCGGCTCAGCTCCCCACAGGAGTTCTCGGTGCTGATCCGGGCCGACATTGCCAAGTGGGCAGCCGTCGTCAAGAGTGCCGACGTCAAATTGGACTAAGGCAGCCGCGCGTCCCACGCGCGACCCCGCATCGCGTCCGGCGGGATTCTAATCACCTCCATGCCGCGCCACAGTCGCGTCGCGGCGGCACAGCCAAGGAGCACCCATGTTTGCCGAACCATCCCCCAAGACCCAGGACCTGCTGCAGCATCTGCGCCAGTTCTTCAACGAGCACATCTATCCCAACGAAGAGCGCTATAACCGAGAGATTGATGCGTTCCGCCGCGCGGGAAATGTCTGGCAGGTGTCCCCCGTGATCGAGGAGCTGAAACCCCTGGCGCGCAAAGCGGGCCTGTGGAACATGTTCCTGCCGCACCCTCACGAAGGCGTGCCGGCCATTTCCAACCTGGACTATGCCCCGCTGTGCGAGGTGATGGGCCGCGTGTCCTGGTCCGGCGAGGTCTTCAACTGCTCCGCGCCCGACACCGGCAATATGGAAACGATCGAACTCTACGGCACGGCCGCCCAAAAGAAGCAGTGGCTCGAGCCACTGCTGGCCGGCGAGATTCGCTCCGGCTTCCTGATGACCGAGCCTGCCGTCGCGTCCTCCGACGCCACCAACATCCAGTGCACGATCCGCCGCGAGGGTGACGACTACGTGATCAACGGCCGCAAATGGTTCTCGTCCGGTGCCGGCAGCCCGCGCTGCAAAATCTTGATCGTGATGGGCAAGACGGACCCCGACGCGCCCCGCCACACCCAGCAGTCGATGGTGCTGGTGCCGCGCGACACGCCCGGCGTCTCGGTGCTGCGCCACCTCTCGGTCTTCGGATACGACGACGCGCCGCACGGCCACATGGAAGTGCTGCTGGAGAACGTGCGCGTGCCCGCCTCCAACATCCTGTTGGGCGAGGGCCGGGGTTTCGAAATCGCCCAGGGCCGGCTCGGGCCGGGACGCATCCACCACTGCATGCGTTCGATCGGCGCCGCCGAGCGGGCACTGGAAATGATGTGCACCCGGCTGAAGGAACGCGTCGCGTTCGGCAAGCCTCTGGCCGAGCAGTCGGTTTGGCACGAGCGCATCGCCGAATCGCGCTGCATGATCGATCAGGCTCGGCTGCTGACGCTGAACGCGGCCTGGAAGATGGACACCGTTGGCAACAAGAGTGCACGCGCCGAGATCGCGATGATCAAGGTGGTTGCGCCCAACATGTCGTGCAAAGTGGTCGACTGGGCGATCCAGGCCCATGGTGCGGCCGGCATCAGCCAGGATTTCTGGCTGGCCGAAGCCTATGCCCACCAGCGCACCGTACGCATCGTGGATGGGCCGGATGAAGTGCACCGTAACGCTATCGCCAAGTTGGAATTGGCGCGTCAAACGTACTGACCGGGATCGCGCGAGCGACTCCCTTGCCTCTGGAGCTGCGTTCATGTTCGGCGAGCCTCTCGTCGGCGCCGCGGAACGCTACGTGCCGTATGAGATCAACGTCAGCAGCGTTCACCATTCCCAGACTCTGCCGTCCAGCCAATCATTCCGCTGTCAAACGTCGTTTGGAGCAGATTTGATCGCTGCCGGCCCATGCCGAGCGAGCACCATAGGCGTCTCGGGCAAGCAGCGCCACGAGCATGTTATTCGCGCGGTCAAGCCAGCAATCAACAGATTTTTTTGCGCCTTGTTATATTTTTGATGCGTTATTCAATCAGCCACTACGACTGAGCACAGCACACCTAGGAGACCTCAGCACCAATACATCACCAGAAATGCCGCGTTCAACGAATGGTGAAAAGCCCACTTAGAGTGAAAAAGCGAAGCTGGCGGCGTTCCGGCATGCCCTTTGTCTTCAACCCAAGGGATTCGTGACCGGCGCGCTGATGATGGCGCCGGTGGGCCTGTTCGTGGACGGCAGCGCACGGCCCATGGTGGTGGGCGTCGCCGGCTGTGCGCTGGTGGCGTTTGTGATGGCGCGCGGTACGCTCGGCGGCAGTCCGCGCTAAGCCATCAGCCTGATGCCCCGGTAGTCAGGCAGGCTGTTGCCATGCCATGCCGGTCGCATTGTCGAAGGCCTTTTCCAGGTGCTGCCGCACGGCGCCGATGACAAATTGCTGGCTCTCGGAATCGGAAAAGGTGTGATCGGATTCTTCCACCAGAAGCATCTGGAAGCGGGGGTCGCCTTTCATGCGGCTGCCCAGCCTGCCGAAATGGAATTCAACATAGTCGCGCCCGTCATCTTCCGCAGCCATTATCAGCAGCGTATCGGTTCCCTGGGCACTGAGACGCTTGACCTTGACCAGCACATCCTCCTGCACCGGCATGCGACGCAGCAACCGCCGCCCTGCCCGCTGGAGCCGGGCCCCCACCAACGCCGCAAACCGCCTGGCGATACCAAGCACATCGACCTGGCCGCGCAGCAGCCGCCAATACACCTCCGGGCGCAGGAGCGCACGCTGGTAGAAGTGAGTGGACTTGTAATACGTCTGCATGGAGCTTTGCCATGAGCCTCCATCCTGCGGGTCCTGCCATTCCAGCAGGCGGGAGTTCATCAGTATCTGGCCGGTGACGCGCGAGTCTGCTTGCGCCGTTTGAAATGCCACAAAGGAACCGGAGCAGATTCCCAGGAGATAGAATTTTCTGCAACCTTTGGCCTCCATGCAATCAATGGCCATCCGTACATCGGCACTGGAGTCCCTTGCATACAGGCTGCCCCGGGAAAAGCCCGCGCCACGGCTGTCGCCTATGCCAGGCAGGTCGAAGCGAAACGCACGGTAGCCCGAGCTTGCCAGCGAACGGGCGAGCTTGACGTAAATCCTGTTTGGCCCTATTCGGTAATTGCCGCCCACGTTGAGCATCAGCACCGCTGTTTCAGAGCGCTGGCCTGCCGCCGACATTTCAGCGGGCTCCGTCAATATCCCGAACAGCGACTGGCCCTCGCCAAACATGAGCGGAATTTCCCGCAACCCGTCGATCAGGTAGCCGCCCTTCCCGCATGCCTGAGCGGTGACTGCTCCCGGGGCTTGCGGGAAAGCAGGCGCTGCCGACAACCAACCGGTGATCGCCTCGAGTATTTCATGCGGGATGACCGCCTCGTGGGGTTCCGCCATCATGCCGGCATAGCCGGGCACGGTGATGCATGTGGTGTCCATGCCCATGTTCCGGTACCGCGCGGGCAGCGGTCCCTCGCCCGGGATGTCGTCACGCCCGATGATCAGGACACGTTTCGCCGGTGGTCTGCCCAGGCGCTGGCAATCCAGCACCTGCAGGTCTTCCAGTGTCTGCGAGGAGAAAAAATAACCCAATGCCTCGATGTCACCGCCAGCCGCATGGTGGCTGGTTCCGGAACCGCTCCCGCTTGCAGCGCGCAACTCACGAACATAGGCACGGCCTGTGGTGCAAGGCGCCCACATCACCAGGCTTTCAACACCGCCCAACCATGCAGCAGCCTGGGCCGCCAGTGTTGCGCCCATCCGGACACCGAACAGGGCAATGTGCGAAACACCCGCCAGGCGCTTGAGCTCTTCGGCCGCTGACGTGATGCTGCTGACCCAGTGGTGCACGCGTTCGGGATCGGTGTCGCCCCTCGCAGAGTCGCCCGTTCCGTGGTAATCGAAGCGCATCACGTCAAAGCCCGAGCGCGCCAGCATGTCTGCCAGCTGGTTGTAGGTCCGGTAGCTGCAGATCGCTTCGTAGCCCAGCGGGCGGCACAGGACAACCCCCGTTCCGCGGGATGGCGCCAGTGCCGCGTGCAGCCATCCGAAGCAGCAGGCCCCGCTGACCTTGAAGACCAGCGGGATTGCGCCGCACCCGGCAGGAGGGGCTGCAACATCCCTCATTTCACTCCGGCCTGGTACGGTGCGGCAGCTGCCGAGGGCACCACGTCTATGCGCACGCTTCGGGTGGAGTTGGCCGCGTGCACAAAGCCGCTCAGGGGATACCTGCCTTTTCCCGCCAGCCTGACGCTGATGCTGGAATCCGGCGGCAGATGAAAGTAGTCTTCCTCGGCATGGAATCCGGGCATCTCGAAGTGAACCCCGCGTGCCAAGTGCCGTGTATGCACGGTTAGCTCCGCCGTCTGGGCGCCTGTCATGCTTGCCCGGGCGCTCAGCCCCAGGTCGGGGCTGCGTTGCGTGTCCAGTCCACCGGGGAAATGAAATGCCCTGGCGACCGGCCTGCCGCGTTCATCCCGCAGCGTCGCTACCACCGCGTCGCAAGCTATCGGTCCAAACCGGTAGGCATGCGTCAGATCCACGAAATGCCCAAGCAGGTCCTGGCAAGGAAAACTGTGCGCACTGCGCGCAGGCATCACCAAGGTTTTCTTTCCGGATGCAACGCAGACATCGCCGTCACGCCACGCCGCCAGTTCAAACACCAGCTGGCGGTCTTCGCCGCGCTCATTGATGACATGTACAAACAGGCCATTGAGGCCCTCGTCGGACAACAGCACCGCGACTGGCTGCAGCACGCGCCTGAGATAGTAAAAGCAGGCCTTGGGCATTCCCAGGTCGTCGACCAGGCCCCAGCCGGCGCCCGCCCACAAATCGCGCAGGAACCAGACCATCGCACCGCGGCAGGACGAGGCGGGTCGGCGCCATTCGGCAAAGCTGCGGGCCATCACTTCGCCTGTGGCCATGCGGCCCAGCGTCAGGTAGCGTTCATGGTCCGAATAACGCAGCTTCAGCGCATCGGTGTTGAAGACAGACGACAGGTAGTGGTCACGCACATCGTCGAAATCCCAACCCGCGCCCAAGTCGCGTGGCGAACGCTCCTTCCATGCCGGATGGTGCACCCGTACCGCAGCGCCGCCGGGCATGCGTTCGATGGTGGACGGCGCAGGAATGTTGGCAAACGCCAGGCATTCAGTTGCGAATCCTGGTCCGGCAAGCCGGGCGTCTTCCAGCGGCCGCAAATAAGCGCCCACACCATAGTAGGAAGTGGTTCCCATGTCGGCCTGATGCGGGAAGGCGCCGCCATGCGCGCTGGAAGGCCAGTAGGCCGTGCCGGGGGCATGATGGGCACAGAGCTGCGCCAGGGTTTTTTCAAACAGCGCCGGTTGCCACAATTCCCGCGGAGCACTCCACATTGCGGCCTGCTGCTCCACCTCGCTGTTGCCGCAAAGCACCGCCAGGCAGGCCCTGGACTGCAGACGGTCCAGCTGCTGGCGCACCTCCAGCGCAACCGATGCCATGAACCCGGCATCGTCGGCTGGGTAGTCCATGCTGGCAAACATGAAGTCCTGCCAGACGAGCATGCCCTGCTCGTCGCAGGCATCAAGAAAAGCGCTGTCCTCGTACACCATGGTTCCGCTCACACGCAGCATGTTCATGCCGGCAGAACACGCCTGGGCCACCGCAGCGCGGCAGGCCTCCGGGCTGGAGCGCAGGGACACCGGGTCCAGCGGAGTCCAGCAGGCACCGCGGCAAAAGATGGCAACACCGTTGACGCTCAGCGAAAAATTTCCCCCGGCGGTATCCAGCGTGATCGTGCGAAAACCCAGCCGGCCGACATCAAGGAGGCAGACCTCGGCGCCTGCCGTGCTGACTTGCAATTTAGCCTGGTAAAGCGCAGGTTCCCCGTGCGTGTGGGGCCACCACAGGTCGACGCCATCGAGCTGCAATTCGCCGGCAAAGAGGCCGGGCCCGGCATCCGCTGCCAGTTGCTGGGCATGGCGGCGCCCACCACGTTCTAGCTGCAGCACAACCGTGTCAACGGACTGACCGAATGCGGGCTCGAGGGCCAGCCGGCATAACACCCTGCCCTGCGTGCCCTGGACGCGGACATCCACCTGCAGGGTCCTGACGTCGAAGTGCCTGCGCCGCTCCAGCCAGATGTCTTTCCATGGCCCGACCACGGCCGCAGGGGGAGACCAACCCGGTGTTCGCCCCAGCAAGGTTGTGCGAAACCAGCGCAGCTGCTGATGTGCGACCATGGGAGCGCGCCACCGCGGTCTCTTGCGCTGCACCGCCAGCTGGGTATCCAGCGCACTGAAGCGGATCAGCAGCTCGTTGCCTTTTTCCAGCAGCGCCTGGCTCACATTGCATTCGTGCGCCACAAACATGTTGTCACTCGCCAGCAGCGGCTGGCCGTTCAGCCAGACCTGCACGATGGTCGCCAGCCCATCAAAACCCAAAACAAAACGTTCATCCGGATGTCTGTCGTGCAGGTCAAACCCCAGCCGGTACCACCAGTCCTGCGCATCGAAACGCCAGGCAGGCCCGTCAATGGACCACCGCTTCAATTCGCGCAAGGCAGCGGCAACCGGCAGCAGCGTGGGCAAGGCCATCCAGGCGGCGTCCTCGGACGCGGGCGGCACCACGCTTCCCGCAGCTTGCGCACAGAAAAGCCAGTTCTCCAGCAGCAACTCGCGCCCGTGATGGCTCGCGGCCGGCTTCATACCGCGGTTCAGGTGGAAACTGTCAGCTCGCTTAACGCACGGCTGATCGATTCGATGCTGCTGAAGACTGCCCGTTTGAGAAGGTGGTCGGGGAATTCAACATTGAATGCCCCTTCCAGGGCCAGCATCACGTTGACGCTGGCGTGGGACGTCATTCCCGATTGATAGAGATCCGTATGGGCATCGAGCAAATCAATGTCCCGGTTCAAGCGGCCGTGGCGGCGAAGAATCTCGCGTATCTGGAATTCGGACTGTTCCACTTTTTTCTCCCGAAAAGACACTGAGTAACGGTTGCCGAGATATCTCCTGGGGGCATTGCGCCATCACCACTGCGCCAGCGTAATCGCCGTCGTGGCTCAAGCTCACCAGCAATCGCGTCGCTCCCACGTCACGGGCCAGCTCGGCGGCACGCCCATGCAACACCATGTCGCAACTGCCGTCGGGCAGCTTGCGCACTTCCAAATCGCGCCACCCTATGCCTGCCTCGCTGAGCCGCAGGGCCTTGATGACAGCTTCCTTGGCCGCAAAGCGGGCTGCAAGCCGCTCGGCGCACAAATTTTCCGACCGCTGCGCATAACGCAACTCCTCTTCGGTAAACAGGCGGCTCTTGAAACGCTCCCCGAAGTCCCTGATCGACTCGGCGATCCGGCTGATCTGGACCACGTCAAAACCCAGGCGTATTCCCGACAGCCGGTTTGCGGCAGTGCGGTCGTCGAAGCAGAGGTCCGGCATGGCGTTCACGAGTGCTCCCTGGGTGTCTTTCCCATCTTCAGCGTCACACTAAACTGTGCCCCGTTACCAAAACTGTAGGACGGCATCCCGTTCGTGTGATCTACAAACACAAGGCCGGGATGTGACCGTTTATCCCGTCTTACACACGTTTCGGCAACCGTCTGATTTTTTGGTGCCTGCGCATCTGGAATGTTCGAGAGCACTGAGCCCATGAGCCCTCCTCCCACACGTTCCACCCAGAACTTCGCGCGACTGCTTGAAGCGGTACGCCATATCGGCACGGAAGTCGCGGCTGTGCATGCAGCAGACGTCGACGGCAAGGCGCGCTTCCCGTCGGAAACCCTCGCGGCCCTGCGTGAAGCAGGTGTGCTTTCTGCTGCCGTGCCCCGGGACTTCGGGGGCGCAGGTTGCAACATGGGCGAGCTGGCCCAGCTCTGCTTCGTCCTGGCGCAGGCCTGCGGCTCCAGCGGCATGGTGCTGGCCATGCACTACAGCCAGCTGGCTTGCCTCACCCGTCACGGGTTGGCATCGGAATTTTTCCGGGATTATCTGCACGAGCTGGTCAAGCGCCAGTGCCTGCTGGCATCCATCACTTCCGAGGTCGGCACGTTTGGCGATACCCGCTCCAGCATCTGCGCCCTCGAGCGCCGCGATGGAAGGTTTGTACTGGACAAGGATGCCACCACAGGCTCCTATTGCGCTCACGCAGATGCGATGCTGGTGACCTGCCGCCGCGACAGGGAAGCAGCAGCCAGCGACCAAGTGCTGGTGCTCGTCAAGCAGGAGAACTGCACGCTGACCCAAACCAGCAGCTGGGACACGATGGGCATGCGCGGCACCTGCAGCCCCGGTTTCCGGCTCGAATCTTCCGTCCCCGAGCACCAGGTAGTTCCGGGCCCGTTTGCAGACAGTTCGGCCCAGACCATGGTTCCTTTCTCCCACATCCTCTGGTCCGCGCTCTGGTCGGGCATCGCCGCCGATGCCGTGGGCAGGGCGGCCAACTTTGTCCGGGGCCAGGCCAGGCAAAAACCCGGTACGGTGCCGCCTGCCGCCTCACGCCTGGCCGAGGTGTACCTGCAATTGCAGACCATGAAACTGGCCTGGGAGTCTGCGGCGCAGGCTTTCGATGCCCTGGCGCCGGATGCAGCTTCCCTGGAAGAGTTGTCCAGTGTCGGTTGGGCCTTGCGTCTGAACAACCTGAAGATCACGTGCTCGGAAGCAGCGCCCCGTATCGTGCACCAGGCCCTCCAGATCGTCGGCATCCTGGGCTACAAAAACGACAGCCCCTTCAGCCTGGGACGGCAATACCGCGACGCATTGTCTGCCTCGCTGATGATTTCCAACGACCGGATTACAGCCAGAAGCGCATCCATGCTGCTCGTTTTCAAGGATGCACCGTGACCGGCTCATGCGATGCAGACTCCTTCCGCGAAGGCCTGGTGGAGCATGGACTGATCGTGCCCTCCGAGGTCCGGGGTGCCTATGGCCAAGGCCGGGTGTTCGAAGACATCCTGCAACGCTTCAACAACCTGGTCACCCGCACCGCAGAACCCGATGGCGCGGAAGAACTGGCGTTTCCACCCATCCTGCCCCGCACCTTGGTAGAAAAGGTGGGCTACATGGACAACTTCCCGCAACTGGCGGGCTCCGTGCACAGTTTTGCAGGCAACGACGCCAGGGCGCGCGAGCTGTCTGCCCGCATCCATGGCGGTGAGCGCTGGGAGGACCTGCTGGATCCCGCTGAAGTCATGCTTGCACCGGCTGCCTGTTATCCCGTCTATCCGCTTTTCAGCGGCCTGTTGCCCGGTGGCGGCCGCCTCGTTACCGTGCTCGGCTGGGTGTTTCGCCACGAACCCTCTGACGAGCCCACCCGCCTGCAGTCCTTTCGCATGCGCGAGTTCATCCGCGTGGGCAAACCCGACGAGGTGGTGACCTGGCGCGACGCCTGGCTGCTGCGTGGTCTGGACCTGTTGCGCGGGCTGGGCTTGCCGGCGCAAAGCGATCTGGCCTCCGATCCCTTTTTCGGACGTGCCGGGAAAATGATGTCGGCCAACCAGGTGGATCAGCGCCTGAAGTTTGAAATTCTGGTGCCGGTGATCTCCCTTGAAAAACCCACCGCCATCTGCTCGTTCAACTGGCACCAGGACCATTTCAGTTCGGTGTTCGGCATCCGCACGGCAGATGGCGCTGTCGCCCATACCGCGTGCCTGGGCTTTGGCCTGGAACGTGTGGCACTGGCCCTGATCAAAACCCATGGGTTCGACCCCGCCACGTGGCCCGGCGCCGTTCGGGCCCAGCTCTGGCCATGAACGGCCTGGAAGTCTTTCCGGGCCTGCGCGAAAGCAACTACCAGCGCCACGCCCTGCATGGAGAGCAGATGGCCTGGGTGGAAAAGAACTGCTACAGCGATTTCTGGATCGAGCTGCTGCACGTTCTCAAGCTCGAGCCTGCCGCCCTGTTTCCGTTCACGCTGGCGCTGGATTTTCTGGGTGACCAGTGGACCTTTTTCAAACCCTCCCACGAAGAGCTGCGCGATCTGTACGGCATAGACGTCCAGGAGCTGACCGTGTGGCGCCCCCTGCTCGAGCATGCCGAGGAACACCTGGGTGCCGGCAGGCTTGTTGCGACGGAAGCGGACTCCTTCTGGTTGCCCGACACGCTGGGTACCGACTACCGCAGCACCCATGCCAAGACAAGCATCCTGCTGGCCAACCTCGACCTGCAGGCACAGCGGCTGGGGTATTTCCACAATGCCGGGTACTTCGAACTGTCGGGCGAGGACTTCCAGCAGCTGTTCCGGATGGATACCGGCCAGGACTCGGAAAACCTGCCATTTTTTGCCGAACTGGTCAGCATTGACAGGTTGACAAAACGGCCGGAGGCCGAGCTGGCTGCGCGCTCATGGGACTTGCTCTGCCGCCACCATGAGCGGCGGCCATCGACCAATCCGTTCGAGCGTTTTGCCAGCCGGCTTGCGCAGGACTTTCCCGGCCTGCAGGCAGGAGGGCTGCTGCGTTACCACGCCTGGGCATTTGCCTCGGTCCGGCAAGCTGGGGCGGCCTTTGAACTGGCGGCGGCCAGCCTTCGCTGGCAGGCCGGGTTTGGAAAGCCCGGCCTGGCCGCAGCGGCCGAATGCTTTGAAGCCATCTCCCAGGACAACAAGGCCCTGATCCTCAAGGGCGCCCGCGCGGTGAATTCCGGCCGGCTGCCGGACACGGAACCACTGCTTGCCGGTATGGCGCAAGCCTGGAATCGCGGCATGAACCTGCTGGGTCAATGCCTGTACCAGCTTCGCGCCTGAACAGGTTGCAGCGAACGGCGCGGGAGGTCGGCACCAGCGACAGGCGGCGCAGGCAATTTCAGGAGTTCGTTAAAGTGCTGCCCCTCATCCCGCCCGCCCGAGCAAGCCACCCAGTGTCCGGTAGGCCTGCTCCACCTCGTCCGTGAAACGCACGGTACAGCCCAGCCGCACAAAGCCGTCGTAACGCCCGGTATTTGAAAACATGGAGCCCGGTGCAATCCGTATGCCCTCGCGCAGGGCCTGCTCGAACAGCCTGGAGGACGAAGCGCCCGGGGGCAGCTCGATCCACAGGTTCAGCCCGCCCGGCGGAATGCTCAGGCGGGTACCCGGCGGAAAATGGCGGGCGACAGCACGTGCCGCCTGCTCGCGCTGGCTGCGCAGGCTGGTACGCAGGCGCTGGAGGTGGCGCGCAAACGCCGGCGCCGATGCCCAGCGTGCGGCCAGCAGTTGCCCCCACTGCGCGGTGTTGCGGCTTTGCGCAAACTTGAGCATGTACACACGTTCGTGCCAGCGGCCGGCGCTCATCCAGCCCTGCCGCAGCCCCGGTGCCAAGGTCTTGTTGAACGACTCGCAATAAATGACATGGCCTGAAACGTCCCAGGCCTTGGCCGGGCGCGGCGGTGTGGGCGAGTCCAGCAGGAGGCGGTAGGAATCGTCTTCCACCAGCGCCAGCCCATGCTCGCTGCAGAGCGCCACCAGCGCCGCCTTGTGGCTGTCGGGCATCAGCGTGCCCAGCGGCATCTGCAGGTGCGGCATCACGACCACTGCCTTGAGCCGCGGCTCGGTACGCCCCGCCAGCTCCAGCGCTTCCAGCGAGATGCCGGTGCGCGGGCTGCAGGGAATTTCCAGCGACTTCAGGCCTTGCGACTCGATCACCTGCAGCAGGCCGTAGTAAGTGGGAGACTCCACCGCCACCACATCGCCCGGCTGCGCCACCGCGCTCAGCGCCAGGTGCACGGCCTCGGTGTTGCCGCTGGTGGCCAGCACGTCCTGCGGCGCCAGGCGCACCCCTGCATCGAGTGCGCGGCGGGCCATCGCCGTCTGGAACTCCGGGTGCGCACCAGTGGTCGCGCGGCCCAGCACCATGAGCTCGGGCAGCTCCCGCAGCAAGGCAGCGGCGCTGCGGTTCATGGCCGCCACGTCGAACAGCTCCGGGCCGGGCGTGGCGCCACCCAGGTCCACGCGCACGCCGGCCCGGCGGGCGCTGTCCAGCACCAGGGAGATGCGTTCATTGAGCCCGACAAAACGGTCGCCAAAACGGCTTTGCTCCGCAGCCAGCGGGGTACGCAGGTCCGGATCGGCCAGCTCGGCCAGTGCCGGTGCGCTGGCACGCACGAAGTAGCCCACCCGCGGCCGCGCTTCAAGCCAGCCGTGGTCTTCCATCACGCGCAGTGCCTGCAGGGCGGTCGACAGGCTCACTTCATGGCGGCGCATCAATTCACGCACCGAAGGCATGCGGCTGCCCGCCTGCAGGGCGCCTTTGCCGATGGCTTCACCATAGTCGGCGGCAAGTTGCTGGTACAGCGGCGTCTCGTTGAGCTTGGTCATGGCTTGATCTTGCGCGGCGCGGCTGTTTCGCAACAGATACAGGCAGCGCCGAAATCAACCATAACAGAGGCCGCCCATCGTCTCTGATTCCCTCGCCTTTCCAGGCGCTGTGCCTGTTGCGTCCGGCGTTCCCCTTTTACGCTTGAGGCAGGAGGTCAATACACCCTATGCCAATTCCATCTTCACGGCAGGCTGCCCTGGACAGCGTCATCCAGACCCTGGGCTACAGCTTCGACGGCAGCATTCGCATCGGCGGCAACTATGTTCCGGTGGTGCAGGAAAGCCATGTCGCGTACGTCAGCGGGCAAATTCCGCGCGTGGGCGACACGGTGGTGGTCGCCGGGCGCGTGGGCGCCGACGTCACGCTGGCACAGGCCCGCGTGGCTGCGCAGGTATGCGTTGTCCGCGCCCTGCTCCTGCTGGCGCAATCCCTGGGCGGCGTGGACGGCATCGGCCGCATGCTGCGCATCAATGTCTTCGTCCAGAGCGCCCCGGACTTCACGCAGCAAAGCGAGGTGGCCGATGCGGCTTCGGACCTGCTGCATGCCGTGCTGGGCAAGGCTGGCCAGCACACACGCACCTCTGTGGGGGTTTACCAGCTGCCGAAAAATGCTGCCGTGGAGGTGGACATGATGGTAAGCACACATGCGCCCTGACCACATACTGCCGCCCGGAGAACCGCTGAGCCTGCGCCTGGCCGCTGGCGACGAAGTGGTGTGCACGTCCGGCCTGCTGCATCTGGCCGCCACCGGCCCCTGGCTGGGACAGGCCTGGGCGCCACCGGCGCAGCATTTGCCGGCGGGCCGGTCGTGGCGCGCCAGCGAAGACCTCTGGGTGAAGCTGGAAGGTGTTCACCAAGCTTCGCGTTTCAGGCTGATGGCGGTGCACCCGGTCTGAAATGTCCCACCCGGGGCAAGCAGCAGCTCAGCGCAGCCTGAGTGAAGCTTCCTGGAAGTTGCCCAGCGTCTTGGCAATCTGCTTCGACACCATCGCGGACGCCAGGTAGGACAGGTGATTGTCATCTGCGTACATCAGCGCGCCATTCATCAGTGAGGTGCATTGCAGCGGAACGGAGGCATTGCAAAACAGGCTGGAAGGGTGAACCACCCTGAAGCTGGAAGTGTCCTTGAACTTTGCGAGCGTCAGGTCAAAAGCGGCATTTCTTCTGGTAAAAACCTCCGCACCGTAGCTCAGCGACAACTGCTCAAAGCTTGCATCACTCAACATGTAGAGTGCCTTTTTGGGTACATTCCAGCCTGGCTCGGGAATGGTATTGACCAGCACGGTATTGATTCCCGACGACGCCAGGGACCTGAAGGTTTCTTCATACAGGGAGGACAACAGGTTGACGCGGCCTTCACCACCTTTTTGGTGGGTGACCAGGAAGTTGCTCGATTTCTCGCCCACACCGCCCTGCAAGTTGTCAAAGGGCTCCCTGTGGATGTACCAGCTCCACCGGGCCACCAGGACAATCGCATCCACATCGCCGTCCTGCAAAAGGTCTTTGTAAATGGCCCTGCTGCTCGCAACACACTTGTCATCGGCGAGTACCCCCTCCGCCGCGAATACCGGAGGGCAATTGCCGTCCGTGATGAGCACGAGCTTTTGCCCCCGGCTCTTGAGGGCTTCACTCAGGCTATGAAAAAGCGTGTACGAGTGGGAATCGCCAAACAGGATGACTTTCCTGACCGCGCGGACATCGCCACCTTCGCAGGCATTGGTGATGCCCAGGGCTGAACATTTGTCCCAGGTTTGGGTTCCCGGGTCATGCGCCGGCGTGCGCATCAGCTGAAGCTGGGCCGGTTTGTAGGCTTTGAATTCCTCCGGCCTGTCCTGCAACAACCATCCACCTGCAATCATCAGGGCTGAAACCACGCCGAACAGCGCCGACATGCCGAGCTTGCCAGCTTGCGAATACCGGACGGGCCGTTCAATGGCCACCAGTGAAAAATAAGCCATCCCCACCAGCAGGGCAAACAACCAGCCGAGGGGAACAGAAATCCCGTGCTGCGACTGGTAGATATTGCCCAGAGCAAAAACCGGAAAGTGCCAGAGATACAGGCTGTACGACATGGCTCCGATAAACACCAGCGGGCGCACAGACAGCAGGCGGGCCGCCCAGCTCCGTTCATTGAAAAACAGAATGACCAATACGGTCCCCAGCACCGGCATCAGGGTAGGCGGCCCCGGGTAAGCCGTCATCTTGTCAAAGGCAAAGACCGGGAACACGATCATCAGCAGCCCCAGCAGCGGCGCGCCTTCCCTGATGGCCCAGTGGCCCTGATGGCGCTGCAGGACGTGCAGCCGGGGCAGGAAAACAATCAGGGCACCGGCAAGCAGCTCCCATGCACGCGTCGGAAGCACGTAGTAGTTGCTGACCGGGAAATTTCTCGCGCCCAGGATGGACAGCAGGAAAGAAACAATAAAAATGCCCAGCAGGACGCCGAAAACATGCTTGCGTCCAAAGCGCCAGAGCAGGTACAGGACGACGGGAAAGATCAGGTAGAACTGCTCTTCAACCGCCAGGCTCCAGGTATGCAGCAAGGGCAGCTGGTCAGAAGAAGGGGCGAAGTAGTCCGCCGATTTCCTGAAATAAAAATTGGCGAGAAAAGTCAGCGCATACACATTGCTCCTGCCGAATGCGGCCAGGTCGTTGGGCAGCATCAGGTACACGGCGACGGGCAGCGTCAGAAGCAGGACAAAAAACAGGGCGGGCAGAATTCTTTTCGCCCGGTTGTAATAAAAACCGCTGAAGGAAAACTGCTCCGCCTTCAGCCCATCGGAAATGATGGATGTGATCAGGTAACCCGAGATGACAAAAAAGACGTCGACGCCTACATAGCCGCCTGAAAAGATGGTGAATCCCGCATGAAAGAGAATGACAGGAACGACCGCAAGGGCCCGCAATCCATCGATGTCTGGGCGGTATTTTGTTGATTGGGTTATGCCGCTCATGGGAGCGGATTATGGGTGCAAAGCATGGATACTCCGGTCATGAGCCCAACATTCACTTCCCTGCACCTGCTCGAAGCCTGGCAAGCCGCCCCATTGCTCGCGCGCCGTGAACTGAGCGCTGTCAACCTGGTTCGCGCCTGCCTGGACCGCATCGCCGAGCGTGAAACACAGGTGCAGGCCTTTGTGCAGCTGGGTGCCGATGCCGCGCTGGCGAAGGCCCGCGAGCTCGATGCCGGCCCGATGCGCGGTCTGCTGCACGGCCTGCCGTTTGGCGTGAAGGATTTGTTCGACACCTTTGACCTGCCCACCGCTTACGGTTCGCCGATTTACGCAGGCCGGCAACCGCTGGCCGATGCCGCCGCCGTGGCGCTGTGCCGCGAAGCCGGCGCGGTGCTGCTGGGCAAGACCGTGACCACCGAACTGGCCAACATGTTCCCTGGTGTCACGCGCAATCCGCACAACCCCATGCACACGCCCGGCGGCTCATCCAGCGGCTCAGCGGCCGCAGTGGCCGACGGCATGCTGCCGCTGGCGCTGGGCACGCAGACCGCCGGCTCCCTGATCCGGCCGGCGGCTTTTTGCGGCGTGGTCGGCTACAAGCCCAGCCACAACCGGGTGCCGAAGGCCGGTGTCAAAAGCCTCTCGGAAACGCTGGACACGGTGGGAGGTTTTGCCCGCAGCGTGCGCGACGTGGCGCTGCTGGGTGCGGTGCTGACCGGCGATGCGCGGCTGGCCGAGCCGGCGGCATTTGAGCAGGCCGACGCACCGCGCATCGGCTGGTGCCAGACGCCGGAGTGGGCCCAGGCCGACGCCGACACGCAGCAGGCCTGGGTCCAGGCCGAAAAACTGCTTGCCCGGCGCGGGTCGCCTTTGGCACTGCCGGTCGGCCTGTCCGGCCTGGTCGCCGTGCAAAAGGAAGTGCAGGCTTTCGAGACCGCCCGTTCGCTGAGCCACGAGCGCCTGCATCATCGCCACCAGCTCAGTGCGCCGCTGCAAGCGCTGATCGCCGACGGCCTGGCCATCAGCGGCGAAGCCCATGCGTTGAATTTGCTGGCCACGGCCAGCGCGCGGCGGCAGGCGCAGGCGCTGTTCGACCAGCACGACGTGCTGCTGGTGCCCAGCAGTGTGGGCGAGGCACCCCTCGGGCTGGACAGCACCGGCGACCCGCTGTTTTGCCGCAGCTGGACCTTGCTGGGCCTGCCCTGCGTGCACCTGCCTTTCGCCCGGGGACGCACTGGCCTGCCGGTCGGTCTGCAGTTGGTGGGCGCGCACGGTGACGACCACCGGCTGCTGGCCGCCGCGCACTGGGTCCACCAGCGTCTGCGCGGTTGATTCCCGGTTAATTCCTACAGCGCGTGGCGTTGCGCACCCACAGGTTTCCCGGGCCTGTCGCTTGCAGGGGCATTCGATTGGGCGCATTCTTGGGTCGCGGTTTTTTGCTGCCTCGGGAGTTCGTCATGCGCTCACTTCGTCGTTGGCTCTTCCCTTTCTTGTCGGCCTGCTGGCTGGCGGTTCTGCCTGCCCATGCAGCCACAGACCCGCCGTCGGCTGTGCAGCGGATGATCGAAGCGCTGGCGAGCGCCAGTTCGTCCGTGGTCGGCATTCGCGTCACGGTAGCCGAAGACGCGCGCTCGGCCGACACGCTGGGCCAGCGGCGCACGGGCTCGGGCGTGCTGATCGCGCCGGACGGACTGATCCTGACCATCGGCTACCTGATGCTGGAGGCCGAGCAGATTGAAATCATCACGCAGGACAACAAGACCGTGCCGGCCCGCCCGGTGGCCTATGACCTGGCCACCGGTTTCGGCCTGCTGCGCCCCCTGCTCCCGGTGCAAAGCCTGGGACAGGTCAGCGTGGCGACGCTCGGCAACAGCCAGCGCCTGCAGGCCGGAGAGCCGATGATGGCGGTGACCGGACCGCAGGCCAGCGAAGACGGCGCCGTCAACATGACACAGCTGGTCAGCCGGCGCGCGTTTTCCGGCACCTGGGAATACCACATCGACAGCGCCCTCTTCACCAGCCCGCCCATCTTGTCCAGCGGCGCCAACCACAGCGGCGCACCGCTGTTCAACCAGCAGGGCGAACTGATGGGCATAGGTTCGCTGCTGGTCTCGGACGCCACCGGGGAGAACCAGCGTGTGGTCGGCAATATGTTTGTGCCGGTGGATTTGCTGCATCCCATCCTGGCTGAAATGCAGCAGTCGGGCACCAGCGTAAAAAGCCGCAGGCCGTGGCTGGGCCTGAATTCGAACGACCAGGGTGGGCGCATCCGGATCCTGCGCATCAGCAAGGACAGCCCCGCCGAACTGGCCGGGCTGGAAGCGGGCGACGTGGTGCTGGCGGTGGACGGCGTCCAGGTCGCCACCCTGGAGAGCTTCTACAAAAAGCTCTGGGACCGGGCCGCGCCCGATGCCGAAGTTTCTCTCACGGTGCAGCACGGCGCCGAGGTCAAAACCATTGTGCTGAAGGCGCAGGACCGCCTGCTGACACTGAAGAAACCCTCGTCGATCTGAAAGCATCTTCTCAAATTGGCCTCCAGCCCTTTGCACACGGACCTCAACAGCTCCTGAAACGATAGCAACTACGCTGCAGCGGACAACGAATAACGCATTCCGACAGAGATCGATGCCAGGCTGTTTCCTGCAGCCACGCCGTCTCCAGGGGTGTCGTCATCATCCAGCTTGAACTCGCCCACCGCCGTCTGCAGCTGTAGCGTCTGCTCCGCCAGCGCTGAAGAGGCGGTAGCGGCCTGCTCGACCAGTGCGGCGTTTTGCTGCGTCGCCTTGTCCATCAGCACCATGGCCTGGTTCACATGTTCGATGCCGTTGCTTTGTTCTACCGACGCCGCCGAAATCTGCTCGAGCAGGCTGCTCACGCGCCTGACGGCCTGCACGATGTCCTGCATGGTGCGACCCGCCTGCCCGACCAGCTCGGAGCCGTTGTCGACATGCGCCACGGAGTCGGCAATCAGCGCCTTGATCTCGCGCGCCGCCCCGGCGCTGCGCTGCGCCAGGGCGCGCACCTCGCTGGCCACCACGGCAAAGCCGCGCCCCTGTTCGCCCGCACGCGCTGCTTCCACCGCGGCATTGAGCGCCAGGATATTGGTCTGGAAAGCGATGCCTTCGATGACGGCGATGATGTCGACGATTTTTTTCGAAGCACTGCTGATCGAGGCCATGGAGCTCACCACCTGGACCACCACCGCGCCGCCCTGCTCGGCAATGCCCGAAGCGCTAGTCGCCAGTCCGCTGGCGGATCGCGCATGCTCGGCATTCAGCCTGACGGTGGAAGTGAGCTCTTCCATGCTGGAGACCGTCTCTTCCAGCGACGCAGCCTGCTCTTCCGTGCGGCGGGACAGGTCCGAGTTGCCGGCGGCGATGTCCCTGGATGCCAGGGTGATGGAATCGGTGGAGGCCTTGATGCGGCTTACCAGATCGGTCAGGGTGTCTTCCATGCCGCCCAAGGCGCCGAGCAGCCGGCCGAAATCGCCACCGCGTTCGGTAGAAAACTCCTGGCTCAGGTCGCCCGAGGCCACGGTTTCGGCGATATGGATCGCTTCGTTGAGCGGTTGCACAATACTGCGCACCAGCCGGTAGGCCACTGTGCCGCCTACCAGCAAGGCAGCCAGTCCGAGCCCGATCATCCAGCGGCGGGCAGAGCCGATGTCGCTTTCCATGTCCTGGCCACGGGCCTTCACCTGCTTCGTCTGCAGTTCAGCCAATGCATAGGCTTCCTGCTGCAGGCGATCCAGCGTCTGCCGGGCTTCGCCCATCCAGGCGCGAGAGGCCGCGTCGCGGTCGCCGCCTTCCATTAGTTTCACCACCTTGCCAAGAGCCAGTCCGTAAGACGCATGCGCGCCGCGCAAGCTGGCCACCAGGACTTTTTCTTCAGCGGGAAGGTTGCCCAGTTCCAGCGCCGCCAGTGCATCTGCGATGCCTTTTTCGTCAGCTGCCAGCTGCTGCCGGACAGCGGCCGCCTGCGCGGGGTCGCCCGTGAGCACCAGCTCCATCATCTTTTGCGCATTGGCCTGGGCGGCGGCACCGGCAGTTGCCGCCGCGTTGGCCCGGACCCAGTCGGTGCTGGTGATATCTCGGCTGACAGCACCTACACCTGCCAGAGACGTCAGCCCCACCGCCATCAGGCCGCCCATCAACAGCCATACGATGCCAAAGCCGGCCCACAGCCGTGTGCCGACCTTTAAATTGTCCAGTTGCATGTTCTCTCCTGCGGGCCTTTTCCGTCTCACTGCGCGGAAGAGGCCATATCCATGGACGGTATCAAGAAAGGCGCAACCGGATGCTCTTGAACAGCGCGTGAAATAGCGCTCTTTTCATCGAATTGACAGCTCCTGCCCCAGCCGGAAAGAAGGCGCAGCCAGCGCAACACGCAAAACCAGCGGCGCGCTCAACAATCGCGCAAACCGGTCTCCACCGTCGGGTAGCGCAGGCGCAGGCGCAGCTCCTGCTTCAGCCGCGTGTTGTCGAGCCGGCGCGACTCGCTCATGAAGCTCAGCAACACCAGCGGCAGTTCGTCCTGCGCGGTGCTTCGTGCGACCCGCGGCGGACGCGGCAGCTGGTAGAGGTCGGCTGCGAGATCAAAGTAGTCTCCCATCTTCAGCTGGGTGTCATCATTCGCATTGGTGGTGCGCTGCGGCTTGCCGCGCCACAGGGCCGCAATGCAGGCGCGCGCCAGGTCGTCGGCATGGATGTGGTTGGTGAACACGTCGTCAGCAGGTTCCAGCACCGGCGTACCCTTGAGCAGGCGGCCGCGCGGCGTACCGCCCTCGCGGTCGGGCGCATATATGCCCGGAATGCGCAGCGTGTGCACACGTGCGCCGCTGGAGCGGCCAAAAAAGCGTAATTGCTGCTCGGCATCCACCCTTCGCTGCGCGCGTGGCGTGTGCGGGTTGACGGACCGCGTCTCATTGGCGCGCTCGCCCCGGCAGTCGCCATAAACGCCGCTGGTCGAACCATAAACCAGCGACTGCGGCAGGCTGCGCAGCCGCAGCGCACGCAGCAGGGCCAAGGTTCGCGGATCTCGGCGCCAGTCGGGCAGGTTCTCGCCTGGTGGCGGCGCCAGGTGGATCACGCAGGTGGCCAGCCCCGCCAGCCGGCGCAACGTAGCGGGCTGGTCCAGGTTGCCGGCCAGCGGTGTGATGTTTTGGGCACGCAATCCGGACCCGCGTTCGGGCGACGAGGTCAGCGCCAGCAAGTTCACACGCGGGGCCAGCAGGCGGGCGACACGCAGGCCGACATCGCCGCAACCGACGATCAGGACGCGCTGGCGGCGGAAGCGGGAAGGCAGGGCGCCTAGGGGACTTTGGTTTGAGGGCAAAATTGGGGGGGTCGGCTGCAAAAACAGCCTGAATTTTAAAAAGCAGGACAACGTCAGAGGATAACCAGTATGACTTTCAACGTCACCGTGCTGCCCAGCGGCCGATCGTTCACCGCCAGCCCGGACGAAGCGCTGCTGGCAGCCGCCATCCGCCAGGGCATAGGCATGCCCTATGGCTGCAAGGATGGCGCCTGCGGCTCCTGTAAATGCAAAAAACTCGAGGGCACGGTCGTCCATGGCCCGCACCAGATCAAGGCGCTGTCGCACGAGGAAGAAGCTGCCGGCTACATCCTGACCTGCTGCGGCGTGGCACAAACCGACGTGGTGCTGGAATCGCGCCAGGTGACCGACGAAAGCGCGTTCCCGATCAAGAAAATGCCAACGCGCGTGAACACGATGGCGCGCGCCTCGCACGACGTGATGGTGATTCGCTTGCAGCTGCCGGCCAGCGACGTCTTCAAATACCATGCCGGCCAGTATGTGGAGTTTTTGCTGCGCGACGGCGATCGCCGCAGCTACTCGATGGGCAACGCGCCACACACCCAGCTCGACAACCCCGGCGTGGAGCTGCACATCCGCCACATGCCCGGCGGCAAGTTCACCGAGCATGTGTTCACGGCCATGAAGGAAAAGGAAATCCTGCGTGTCGAGGGGCCTTACGGGAGCTTCTTCCTGCGCGAAGACAGCGACAAACCGATGGTGCTGCTGGCTTCGGGCACCGGTTTCGCCCCCATCAAGGCACTGATCGAGCATATGCAGTTCAAGGGCATCACGCGCCCGGCCGTGCTGTACTGGGGCGGCCGCCGCCCTGCCGATCTGTACATGAACGACTGGGTGATGACCAAAGTGGCCGAGATGCCCAACCTCACTTACGTACCGGTGATCTCCAACGCCCTGCCGGAAGACAACTGGGCGGGCCGGACGGGCTTCGTGCACAAGTCGGTGCTGGAAGACTTCCCCGACCTGTCGGGCCATCAGGTGTATGCTTGCGGCGCGCCCATCGTGGTGGACTCGGCCCGTGCCGATTACAGCGCGATCGGCGGCCTGCCTGCAGAAGAGTTTTATGCGGATTCGTTCACGACTGAGGCGGACAAGGCCAAGGCTTTGGCCTGAATTTTTGCGTTGCTTGCGTCACGCTGCGCCTTCAGTCTGCTCTGGACAGTAGGACGGACTCCCCACTCCCACCCCTAACCCCTGCCCTCGCCCCGCTGGGCGATGGAGGGGGACTTCATTTGGCGGCGTGTGCTACAAGCGCGTGCATGAATGACAGTCCCGTGGAGCCGACATAACGCGCTGCGCGCGTCATGTCTCCCCGCATCCGCATTCGACCCCACCACCCGTCGGGATGGGCCGAGGAGCGCAGGCAAAAGCGGATCAGGGCGAGCGATTGTCTGAGGCGCAGCCGAGTTCGAGCGAGACCCCGCTTTTGCCGAGGTTCTATGGTTCGCGTCAAGTCGGTGTTGCGTTCATTAGCAGTTTTGACGGCTCAAACACATGGCCCGACCGCCACACAGCAAAGGCAA